>JAABUL010000863.1_pt1 | contig 62665 bp, 66 predicted proteins | sample 5559151 | NCBI WGS metagenome assembly JAABUL01 (sample SAMN10711876, study PRJNA513368) | rock metagenome | isolation source: Antarctica rocks | place: Antarctica: Victoria Land, Pudding Butte sud
AGAAGAGAGGATATAATGTAGTAGATAAGCTATAGTATAAAGTTTAGTATTAAAGGAGGAAGGTAAGGAAGAAGTAGATAGGCGTAGTATAAGTAAGAGAGGGTAAATACTATATATAACCTACTTATAAGTATATACCTACGTTGTATAGTAATATTAAATAGTACTTATAATAAACGTAAGTAGTAATAGAGCCTATATAAATAGTAGCTACTATTACTATATACGGTATGTATAGACGAACTTTACGACAAATCCTATAATCGGATATCATTATTTCGACAGAACTACTATTATATAGTACTAATACACTTAAAGGGTATAAAAAAAAAGACATATATAGCGCCAGTTAACGCCAGTAGAAGCCACTATGCAGGGGGAGCCAAATTTGAATTCTGTCCTTTTATGTCGCTACAGCCCACCATAAGGCGCCGCCAAGGCATTCCCAAAATGGCAGGACAGGCGCGACAGGGATCACATTTCACCCTGCCGCACTCCGTGGTTTCCATCCATTACGATTTGTGAGGACGGACATCCTGAAGACTTCCGAAGGCCCAAAGTCCACCAGCAATGAGGCAAGCGGTCTGATTGTGTGCTGCTCCAGGGAGTGCATCTCGCTTCTTACGACGCCTAGAGGTTGTCGGGGGATCAAGCACCACTTCGAGCCATCAAGAATCGTTGTCCATCGAATCCCGGTCACGAACGTCCATGAGCATATCCATACAGCAGGATCACTTCCCAGAGACCAGCATGTCTTCCATGCCGTTCCTTCCCCCGGAGGTCCTTTCACTTATCTTTTCTTACGTCGGCTCTAAGGCGACACTATCCCAGATATCAAAATGTTCCCGGGCGTTCCATCACGAAGCCCTGCCTTACCTGTACCGTAGTTTGGATCTTCGGCTGCGCCGTTCGGACGAAGGATGGCAGCATCGCAACGACCGCTTCCAGATTCAGCGGTTCACTATGCTGTTCCTGGGCAACCTCAAGCTCGCCATGCTAGTCCGCCGGCTTAGCATTCGACCGTCGTTCGGACCTGGTATCTATGAAAGCGAGAGTGACACTGGAAACCGCGTACAGCACTTGGCTCCGGCTGAAGTCAGAGCGCTGATTTGATCGGCAGCTGGGAGCTCGAGCGTTGACGCTAACGATTGGTGTGAAGCGTATGGTCACCGTAATGAGGACGCAATGTTGGCAGTTCTGTTATGCGCGCTACCAAGACTCCGAGTTCTGGAACTTTCCACACCAACCGACCTAAATGGGTGATTACAGCTCTGTCGCTCAGATTGAAATACGTTGAGCTATTGAACATTGCTTCGCGCGAACTTGGGAAGGGTCCGGCATCTCACGTGACGCTGCCTGGTGGCCATCAGATACATTCAGAGCTCCGACATGTTCGCTGGTATGGTCCGGAAGCAGGTGATGGCAGTCTTCTCGCCAAAGGGTTACTCACGCTACCTGCTCTCAAGCAACTATTATACGGTAACATCAAAAGCCAGGCATCTTTCCGATTGGATTACGCTTACACCCAGACCTACACGCTCGGAAATGTGACGTCGGCTAGCTCTAGTACGGAGCAAATCCAATTGCGTAAGGGTAGGTGGAACAACAAGGACATGGACAGCATTCTACGTATCCCTAAGGCGCTCCAAATGTTTATCTGAGAGCTGGATTCAATGTACGAGCTTTGTGCTGTTGGATTCCCAGAGACTTTAGACCAAGGCCTCAGACGACATGCAGCAAGTCTTCAAGCTCTTAATCTCGACTATACGGAAACGGAGCGGTACGATAGTCATGTCCCAAACAGACCGCTTGTCAGCCTACAGCAGTTCCAGCAGCTGACCCGGCTTCGCATAGCGGTCGTCTTCGTGTTCGGTGGTTCACTATACCGAGAGTCTACCGATACAGCGTTGTTGGACATTCTGCCGCGCGACCTGGAGTCACTAGAGTTTACCAAATGCGAGGTAATTGCAAGCCGCACCTGCGCAGCGGTTGGACACTTAATGAGACATCGCGAGCGGTTTCCGAGACTCTCGACCATATTTCTGGAGTTCAGCGAGTCGGAGGGGGACCTTGCTATGTCAGTCGCCCAGACCCACCGCAGACGTCTGGAGCCTTTGGCAGTCAAAGGTGGCATCCAGCTCGACATTTACACGGCAAGTCGGGCTTACGATAATGGAATAGCGTGGGCCCTTGATGGCGATGATGAGAAACTCGTTGGAGATACCGAGTTGCCTCTCGACGAGGATTTGGGGAAAATCGAATAGGCCGAGCACACATATCAATCAGAATCCAGTACGCAGGCACGCCGAAGCGACAAAACTATGTCTTGCACGGGGAGACGTCTTGACATGTTGGCAACTGGTCATGAGCTGCAGATGATTGGCCGTGGACGCGCATCTTCGGCCGGAGATAGCTCATGGATATATCATGGCTGATATCGCAGGAGAGTAGCAGCCTGCATGGAGTCAATGCATTTGTCTGCGGTCCGGTGAACATCGTTCTGTTGCTGTTTTTCGGGTCGTTGGACTGGTACGGATGGCCTTGTCCATCACTCTGATCTCATGTGAGTCTGAGAACTTGGCAGAGCCTGAGGTGATGTTGTTAGAAGCCTGAAGCGACGGATGACCTCTGCTCGATCGCGCCTTCCTGTTTCGGCTGCAGTTGTTGACTGCGCTGGCACACCCGCGTTACTTCACTCCGCGGCTCCTTTCACCACCTTCAAGGACCACCCTCACACAGCTGTACACGAAATGCAGTCCGCAAGATTCTCGGACACCGGCACCGATCCGCTTAGGGACGGCATCAAGAAGTACGATTCACCGTTCTTCACACTGCCTTGCCGACACTAATTTTCCTAGACTATGGCGCTCACACGAGCTGTCCGACTTCACTATCCGATGCGGTGGTCGCGAGTGGCCGGTTCACAGATTCGTGCTATACTTTGATCTTGCTGTGAAGAGCGGCTTCAAGGTGAGCCCTCGCAGTCATTCCCGCGCTCCGAGAGCCGACTGTCACTGACTGCATCGCTCAGGAGTCCTCGAACAATGTCTTAGAACTCCACGAAGACGACCCGGAAGTGGTTGATCTCATGTTGGCCTTCTTTTACAACCGCTATTACTCCGCAGACTCGCTGTCTCACGAATCACCAACTTACGACTCTCTCTCGGAGGCTCAAACCCATGCACGCGTATTTGCACTTGCCGAGAAGTACCTCCTGGCTGGTCTCATGGAGCAGGCGGCGTTCAGATTCAGTGTGCAGATGACCAATCAATGGGGCTCGAAGGGCGTGGCGAGAGCTATCGTGGATGTCTACAATATGAACTCCACAGCCAGCCAAACTCTACGTGACTGCGCTCTAGCGACAATCCGCGTGCATGCGAAGGCGATGCTAGATATTGACAGCGAGTTCAGTCACCACTTTAGAAGGGCCTTGAGGGTGGGTCCCGTTGACCTCGCGGCAGATGTAGCGGAGTTGGTGGCGGGACAGTTGGATTATGGGCCGTCTTCGCGTGGATGAAGAAGTAGTGGGAGCACAGTTCACGCAGGTCTGTGAGGTCATGCACAGCAAAGGTGTTTGAAGAAAACAGAGCAGCCGGAACACTGCGCGGCAGTGGAGGACTATCATCCAGCGTGAGCCGCTCCGACATAGCAGCCAGTTGGTATAGTCGAGAACATGCTTTACCAGACCTTGCGACTCATCATTTTCGAGACTCACAACGACTCGACGGGCATACCAGCTGATCTCTAAGGTGGCCACTTTCACTCTACTTCATTGAAGCAAACGTGGGCGAGACCTCAGGACTTTGCAATGACCAAGGTCCCATGAGATACCTTCTACTCGAGAGTTGTGAAGTGAGGTTGCTGACATGTGAAAGCCTCGCTTCATCTAGCGCCTTCCAAACCCGAAAATCCTACTGACATCTTCTATGAAACCCATTTTTCACCATACCAGCCCCCACAACAACAACGGATCGCCAGTATGGCTCGGGATCTATTGAGAGAAGGCGTGAAAGAGTGAGTACGTCTTCTCCTGTGTCCACCACAAGCTGACATCATCCAGCCTCTTCAACAGCCCAGACATGTCGGACCTCACCATCCGTTGCCAGGGGCACACATGGCGTGTCCACAAGGCCGTCTTGAGTACACAGTCCGATTACTTCAGTTGTGCTATCAAGAACGGCTTCAAGGTAATCCGCGATGCGTGCGCTTCTTGGAGACATCGAACTAATACGACTGGGCAGGAGACGCACGAGAATCTCGTTACGCTCCACGAGGATGACCCGAACATAGTGCACTTGATGCTGGAGTTTCTGTACCGCGGCGAGTACCACGCAACACTACTTCCCGGAGACGTGCTGTCTATCCCGGAGATTCACGTGCGCGTGCTCGAGCTCGCGGACAAATATCTTCTGCCCGACTTGAGGAAGGTTGCCATCAATCATTTCGAGAACATCACCACTTCCGACCTTCCCTGTGACTATGGATGGCACAGCGAAGCATACGGCAAAGCAATAGTGTACATCTACAACAACATGACCGCGAACGTGAGCGAGCATCTGCGAAGAGTTATTCTGGTTTCCGTGGTAGGCGAACGCATCAAGAGCATCTTCGGAGCGGAGAACGATGAACCAGGCCGCTACATCAGACCAGCACTTTCGCAGGCACCCTGTTTCAGCACTGCAGTGGCGCTCTTCCTGGGCTGCCTCGCGGTGCCCACTGAGGCGGAGCATTGGTAGTGGTGGCGAAGGATGAATATCATAGCTGCTCCTAGCATGACATCGATGATGCGAGCAGAAATGAGGCAGCGAGACAGAACTACTCATGTACCATCAAACATTATCGTAAAATGCTGCACTAACTATCATCTTGCAACCCGCAAGCCCATGCACTCGAGAAAGCGCTATCACATATCCCTCCCTCATCTGCCGTAAGTGCATGCAATCGCAAAAAGTTCTCGCTGAACAATCCTCCCATAAAGTAACAACTTCCGTCCATCAAGCCGCAAAGCTCAACAGCAAAGAAAGTAAAATGCCTCCCACATAGCCTCCATGCGGCATAAATCATACACTTCATCTCCTTTTGTGCATCGGGCTTGAGCGATGCCGACTAAGAGCCGTGCTCCGATCATCCCACTGTTCCGCCTCCGCCATTATCGCCCCAGACAGCACTCAACCATCCACCACCATAACCGCGGTTCGCAGCCATTGTAGCCCACTCCGCCATCTCTCCACCATCGACGAAAGCGGCGATATCATCGCCTCCAAGACGAGTGTCGAGGTTGTTGAGCCAGGCCTCCTTCTCCATCTGGTTCCATGGCTGATGTACCTCCGGCATAGGTGAGGGAGGCTGCATGGGCCCTGGTTGACCTTGATTTGGCACGGGGTAGGGCGATGGAGTGGGCATTTGTTGGTGTTGGTGTTGAGGGTGAAGCTGAGGGTGGGCGAGAATGTTTGGGTAGCCGGGTGGCTGCGCAGGTTGCAGCGGGTATGGAGCGTGGTGAGGAGCCCAGGCGCCGTACTGCTGTTGCTGGCGTTCGAACGGTGGAGAGGGATCTGAAGGCGTAGTGGCACTGTGTGAGCCGGGTGAGGTAAGGCTGGGAGGAGCGCCTGGACCACTGTCGTGGGAGTAGGCGGGACGGAAACTATTGATCTGGTGTGCATAGTTCGGCTGGGGCACAGATGGCGGCTGAGCTTGCTGATGCGATAGCGGGTAGGCATCATAGGCCCTGAACTGTCCGTTCGTTGTCGGTGGCGCAGATTCTTGGTGGCCGCTGTTAGATGCTGATGTGCCAGGTGGAGCGTTGATAGCGCTCCACATCCCACTTTCACGTCTTGTGGGCTCGGACGAAGGCGGAGGCCCACGATCGTGCTCTTCGCTCTTAACAGTAGTGCCAGAACCGCTATCGTCGTACACTGCGTCCAGCGCACGAGGTCCAGTCTGGTGGCTCGCATCGACCAGCGGCGGATCTTGGTCCTCGAGGGTGCCGAACTCCTTCAGTGTTCGCTCAAGAAGCTTGAACTCGTCCAGACCACCTCCAATCCCGCCCTCCCGAATGCTCAAGTGGCGAGTTGAAGCCGGACTATCACTGTCCGACGTATTGGATTCAATCGCAGCCGCGTTCTTCTTGTAGTCACTCTTCATGCGCCTGAGATACTTGTGCATACGGTTGATGGTGCTGAACCACCCATCTGCCATGTGCAGCTTCGTGCGCATCTGGCCAAGCATCTCCAAAGCTTTGCGAGCGGCTTCGAAACCCTTGCTCTCGCGGACTCTGGTACCGTCATTCTTCTGCTGTTGGCTCTTCGGCGTGCACATGAAGCCACCGGGGTCCATCTGAGGGAAGTTGATGCAGTATACTCCAACAAAAGCCACGGTGTAGATGGCGAAGCCGATTATGGGAGTTTCGACGAGCACACTCCATTCCTGGCAGCTCCGGACCAGGTCCATGATTTCGCGTGCCGACTTGAAGCATTCGCGAGCACTGTCTTCCCAGAAGCCATCGGGTACGTCGTACTTGTCGGGCGAGAACAGTGGCGGATCCAGCGGGCCTTCCGGTTTCTCGCAACGGATCGGTAGGAAAGGTACATACTCTCTGTGCAAGGCGATCTGGCAGAGAAGGTATACAGTGTGTATGAGCGTATATGGTGTCGACGTCTTGAGGCTGATGTGAGCTTGGATGTTCTGTGGCGTAAGGGTATTGTGCTTCGGCAGGCTGTTCTTGAACTCAAGGCATTGCTTCTGCAGATGAAAGAATTCGCAACGAGGATCCCAAGGAGGGTGCTGTTCGGTTCTGTACACATTGTCAGCAAGTCACCACACATCACTGGGCAATCGAACGCACCTCCGGCCACCAGCACACGACCACTTGACGACCTTGCCATAGATCTCGAGGATCTTGATATGTCGACTGACAAGACCTTCCTCGTTGCCGACCTGCAGTTGCTCCTTCTCATCGTTTGCGTCCTGAAATGTGGGTTTGCGCTTCGGCGAGCCAGCTGTCCCTAGCATGACCGAAGCCTGGCGAAGGCTCTGCACCTCCGCTCTGCCGCCAACACTATGCTCCTCCTCGCCTAACATCAATGTGCGGACTTTCTCTGCAAACAGAAACGACCTTTCGCTGGCAGGAAGCTGTATTCTCAACTCCCTGGCTTGCAGCATCTGAGGTCGGTATTTGCCACTGCTCAGGTAGCGGTCCATGATGTAGCAGCTCCAGAAGGTCCGGCGTCTGATCTCCTGCTGAATGAATGCGTCACTTTCGTCCTGACTACCAGCAAGCGCGTTCTTGCGAGTATCAATGCCCAATTTCACTGCCTCGCTATGGAGCGCCAACGATCTCGACATGGGCTCATCGTCCAGATCCAATTCGTACTGCAGTCCCATCGCTTGTGCCTGGCGAATGGCGGTTCCTATCGTCAACCACGCCTTTGCACCTCTGCACATGCCCCATTCGTGCAGACCCATCATGAGTAACGCTTGTATTCGATCGATGTCCTGCAAGTTGTTTTCGCTCCAATTGTTGCCCAGTTTCTCGGTTGCTGCGGCGGCGTAGTACTCTGCTGCAATGAGAGGGTTGCTCGGCCGTGCTGACGTGGGAGGTGAGTGGTGAGCTACTAGCTTAGGATGGAAGCGTGCGGTCAAAGCCAAGAAAGCAAGAAGGAACTCCAGAGATACGGGTGGGCGTGGGCCAGCATGGAAGTCGTTCGGAGATGCAACTGTTGGCTGTTGTGGGACGTTGGCCTGCCGTAGCGGCTTCAGGAACGTTGGTGGGTGCAGGAATGGCAAGTCGGCAGAGTAGTGTATCTGGAAGATCTCGAACAACTCCTGCCAGACCGTCGACGTGAGCAGCCGTGAGTCCAGAGCATCCAGCGACGGTCGTGGAGACTCCCTCACACCAGACGTCGAGTTCGCGACAAAGGTATGGGTGCTCTTCCTCGGCCGCTGCCGTCTTGCGCCCTCCCCATTGCCATCCTGTCTACCAGACAAGCTGTCCCTCCTCCGAGTCCCTGTGGCTACCGGTGACGGATAAGTGCATTCCCTGCCCGAGTTCTCACATGACCTGCAGGCCGTCCCGACGCCGCTGTTGACACACTTGACTTTGGAACGCCGGCAACGGATGCAAGCAATGCTTGAACGCATACGAGCATGAGCTTGCCTGGGCTCCTCCGGCCCGGCAGCGTCGTGCGTGGGCGGACCAGCGAGACCGGATGCGGCGGTGGTGGTGTTGCTGCTATCCGGCAGCTGGGGACTTTCGGCAGTCTGCAGGGTGTCGAGCAGCGAGTCGGCTAGCCGAGTGTGATCGGTGGACATTCACGCTTCGGGATGGGAGATTTGTGGAAGAGGTGAAGTCGGATTTCGTGGAGAGCTCAAGCCGGGAAAGTGGGATGCTCCAAGGTAGCAGTTGCACTTTCCGAGCGCGGTAGCCGTCTCCCACACCTCATGGGTCTGGTCGAGATGTAGCCGGCCGTCGGGAAGTGGCGTAACTTAGCCTTTCCGGTCCGAGCACTCTACCGCTCTTGCCGTGTTGGGTCGGCTATGACTTCTCGGCATCGATGTCTGTCTTTTAGAACGTACGATTTGATTGAGTAGAGCAGTCGAAGCAACGCGAGAAACAGCAACGGGGAAACAAACATGAAGCACCCGACTGAACCCAGTGAACGCGCACCCGAAGCCCTCCCGCCCCGAGCATTCATCGAAACCTTGGAACCTTAATCGTCATTTAAGCGGCAGCGGTTCGCGAAGAGTACCCGAAGACTGCGGCAATGCATCCCGTCTCACGAACCGCGTCTCCGCGGCGCTCAGTCCAAGACCTAGAGATAGTTACCAGATTATCACTCCACCCACATTATTCCGGGAGGATTGTGCAACCAGCAAACAATGTACCGTCCTTTGAGCGAAGTTCGAATAAACTATCAACCGCGCTGCGTCCCGACTCCCAGGTTCGCCGTGACATGATCGCATTCCTCCCTCGAAACAAGCGCATTCTGCCGACCCGCGGACCACACATATGCCAGCCGGTTCAAACCTCAACACTGACAGCGCGGATATTGGAGTGCTTATCACCAAACTTTGTGGCATGGTCGCTTACTTTGTCTCAACTACATCGCACAGGCACGCAGGGCATGCGAGCACATCAAAGCAGCTCTGATCGTAATTGACGCAAATTGGTGAGATGTCTTGATGTTCTTCTTCGTTTTAGAGCTCGTCGAAGATGTAACAGCTGTATACGTTGACAAAAGTCTGCCGTACGTCGACGACCGCAATGCCATGGCGTACGTTGCCGCGTAGCCGCTTCCTTGCACCCCGTCAAGACACCCTCATCTGCCAAATCGATGGCGCAAGCACACCTTTGTCACCTTGCCGGAGCCAGTACCGGGTCATGGAGTGCCATCTGCTCTTCCATCGACGATATACCATCTCATCACGTACTCCCCGGCCCTCCAAGCAGCGCAAACCTCCTCACAATACTCGGCCCAATTTCATCGTACTCGGCCTTCGTGTGGCAATAACTCCTGAATTCCGGCGTCTGACCCAAAAGACTCCCGCCGAACCACGGGCCGTGTCGCTGCCTTCGGTGCGTGATGACCTGCACGTCCAAGCCGCCCGACTTCGCTGCGTTGCCTGCCCGCGTCTCCGATGCCTTTATCCTCGCATCGACCAGGTGGCGGATATCTCGTTGTAGCCTTCGTCCAAAGTCTCGGTAGAGCGTAGAGCCGCCGGAGAGTACGATGTTCTTGTACAACCCTCTCCGCACATCAATAGGCGAGGTCTGGATAACAGTGTCCACAATGTTCGGGAGCGGCGTAAGGAAGTCCGAGCTGTATATTTCGGGGTTGAAGAAGATTTCTGGCGCGAGGAAGCGTTCGTAGCCGACATCGACGACTGTCGTCTTGCCATTCGGGTACTTGACTTCGTGCTTCTTGAAGCGATCATCGGATTCTCGGTCGAAGCGTGCGAACTCCTTAACGATATCGGGACAGACGTAGCAGTATTCCTCCTTTATCCGCTCTGCTGTCTTCAGACTGCTGTCCGGCTCTCCTCGGTCGCGCAGTAAGCTTTGCACGAAGTAGGTGATGTCTCGGCCGGCGATGGGTATGCTTTTGATGCTGCTGCCGATGACATAACCCTCGGCTACCGGGATGACGTGCGTCACACCCTCTCCGGAGTCAACGACCGTTCCTGTTAGACTTCGATCTTGGACTTTGCTGCTTGTCCAGCTGGCTGCGAGCGCAAGGACTGCTTGTACAGCGATGTATAGGCCGGCGCAGTTGAAGGACTCGAACATGATCTCGGCGGTATTTTCGCGGTTCTCAGGAGGGTTGAGCGGTGGTTCTGTGAGCAGGAAGTGGTGGTCCTCGGGTTCTACTCGGAGGTATTTGAAGATGCTGTTCGACCAGAAGCGTTCCATGTGGTCCTATTGGGTGTCAGTCCCCAATCGTGGAGTGTTATCATCCATGTCTGCCTACCCAGTTCTCTATCTGGCCATGCCGTATGGGGTAGTGTAGACCATATCCTGTCCTCCGTCAGCCGTGAAACCATATCCGACCATCCGCAATGATGCGCATCAAGCATACCAGGACCCGCAGATGCCGCAAGCGCCTCATCTCCAATGAAGAAATCCAAGTCCTCTGTTCCTCTCTTGCCTGATAGATGACCCTGCGGTCCTGCACCGCCTGTGAGGAACGAGGGCTTATTCGCTACCGCAGGCCTCCCAGACCCAGATCCACCCGTGCCAGTTGTTGGCCCTTTTGTCGCAATGGCGGTAGGAAAGACGAAGGAAGGAGAGTCGTTGCCAGCGAAACCGAGTTTGGAGTAGCCCGTACCGCTGGAAGTATGTTTAGTACTCGCACGTCAGGCGTACCCAGGTGACGTCTTACTTGTCCATGACAACGGCCGGGGTTTGGTTCGCCATGCTTGCTATTCGACAATGCGCACACCCTCTCGGACGATCACAGCACTGCGGTGGGAGGAGGCGAGATCCTATAGCAGTCTGTCAAGATATGTGTATGGACTGCCTGATGCAAGCTCTTGGCTGGTGTTGGGTAAGGCGGAGCAATTTGTGGACGCCCCACCACCCGATTTGCCAAGACTTGCGGTCCCAGATCTCCTTCACTCCTCCTCTGCCTGGCCTTCCAATCGACGCTTCAATGGAATCCAAACGCTCCGAGTTCGAGGCTTGAAACCGCAGAAGAGGGCACTGTAGACATGAAGTGATGAGGTGAAGTGCATTTAAGCTCGCCTTGGATGACAAAATGAAGGTGCTGTGCCAACGGCAGTCGCTCCTTCCTCTTGGTCTTGAAATGGAGGAAAGTGCAGGTGGGAAGAGCGCGTGCCAGGCGATCGTGGACATCAATCTGAGTGATGAGGAACCTCCATCATCCTCCTCTCAACATCTACTCTCCCAGTTCACATCACTGCCACTGCATTCGTTTCGCGTGGCGGCGACCCTTACACACCAAGGTCCCATTGCAATTCATTCATTACCTCTCCTTCTCGACGATGATAAAATAAGCGTGTCTTCTTCCCCGTGCTGTCACGCCGACGACCCCATTGCGCACCAAGCCGAGAACATTCACCTAAGTTCGGAACCTCGTAACACACAACTCACCATCGCCACCACGAAACAGAAATTTTAGCCGACCTTCACCGTTGTGCCCCTACAAGCAGCAGGTCTGGCCTTCAAGATGTTCTCGCCGAAAAGGGGACGGAAGAACAACACCAGCGAGATCGCGTGCATCTTCGTACATGCTGGCGCCGGCTTCCACAGCATCCAGAACGAGCATGTCCATCTCACGGCATGCAATGAGTACGTTTCAAGCAAAGCGCCGGAATGCTGGGGGTGATCACTGACTTCATACTCAGTGCCGCAAGGACGGCGATGAGATGTCTGCAAAACGGAGGCTCGGCTGTGGACGCGGTCGAGCTGGCAGTCCGTATCCTGGAGGACAGGGAGATCACCAATGCTGGATACGGCAGCAACCTCGCAGTGGACGGCGTCGTCGAGTGCGATGCAGTGGTCGTGGATCACAACGGTCGCAGTGGTGGAGCTGGCGCTGTTGCGCGTGAGTACATGGTGGCACGGATCCTTGACATCTCTGCTGACCTTCCTGGTAGAGATCAAGAACCCAATATCGCTAGCTCGACTGCTCCTCGATCACTCTGGACAACCTTTGTCGCTCAGACGTGTGCCGCCGAACTTCTTAGCCGGACAAGGCGCGACCGACTTTGCCTTTGAGCACGGCATGTCAGTCCTGCCTCTCGATTGTCTGGTGTCTCCCTCCGCAAGGGATCGATGGCGTCAGTGGCGAGACGATCTTGAGCGTGCGGAACACAACAGACGTCGCGAGGATGCCGCGCGTTATGGCATGTCTCCTCCGCCTTCACAGTCAGACCTGGTGCAGTACTATGCTCAACAGCCCGAACAAGAACAAGCACGCCGGTCCCACACAAACGCGATGAGGTCAGCCCTCAGCAACGAGGCGCAGCCCGTATCTCCACCTCCATCAGATCTGCGAGACCCGCCCGATGACTCTTCCACGACACCACACTCCAACACTTCCGCAATGCCGGGCCGAAGCTCCAACAGCACAACACCAGATCATCACCAGGAGGCCATGGACCCGTTTGGGCCTCCGGCCTTCTACATCAATCCCTCTGCCAACCCCTTCTCGAACAGCGCACAAAAGATGCCAAACGCGTCAACGAACATGCTCGCATCCAACAGGAATTCCGACGGAGGGTTTCTGGACGACGAATGGTATGGACCAGAATTGGACTTCAGCGATCTAGGCGATCCAGAGCCTCATCACATGGAATATGCAGGGCTGCAGCTACATTCGCAAAGGTGGCACGATGGGTCTTCCGGCTCAGACTCCAACTCGACAACCATCAACATGACCGATTCTGGCCACCCGCATCGACCAACGAACAACGACAGAGGAGGTCTCCACAATGCACATAGATTCCCATTTCCAGCCCCATCCTCGGATACGGATATGGAACCTTCTACGCCTAAAGCTCAAACACCTACGAACCGCGAAGACACTCCTCCGACGGCTCAGAAGAGACGCCTTACGGACAACGGCTGGGTGGACGGCGAAGATCATGTGACAGACACTGTCGGTGCCATCGCCATCGATCTGTATGGCAATATCGCGTGCGGCGCATCTTCCGGAGGCATCGGCATGAAGCACCGCGGCCGCATCGGTCCAGCAGCACTCGTCGGCGTAGGCGCAGCGGTGAAGCCTGCAGATCCAGAGGACGCCGAACGCACAAGCGTCGCCACCGTGACTAGCGGCACCGGCGAGCACATGAGCACCACGACAGCGGCTAGTGTCTGCTCGGAGCGCATCTACCACAACTTCCGCAAGCTGGCCGGCGGTAGGTACAACGACTGCATTGAGGAAGAGGCGATCAAGGGGTTCATTGACAAAGACTTCATGGGTCATCCGAGCGTCCAGGCTTCGCACTCGACTGGCGCGATCGGTGTGTTGTCGGTCAAGAAGACCAAGGATGGCGCATACCTCTACTATGGTCACAACACCGACTCGTTCGCAGTGGCTTCCATGCACTCGAACGAGGCCCAGCCTGTCTGCACGATGAGCAGGAATAAGGGCAACGGCCAGGTCGCTCAGGGTGGCCGGTCGATCAGGAACACGAAGCGGAAGGCGTAGGGTGTGGTGAGGAGTGAGAAGTGGTCGGTCCTGAGGTTGTGAACCCTATGAGCGACTTTTGCTTTTCAGCGAGCGTGCTCCCGATGAGCGACATCTATCCGATGTTTTGAGCTTGTTTATCATGAGGGTGGGAATGGAATAGCGCTCCTAGTCTACCGCACTGGGATACACAAAACCATAACCTAGCCCTACGAATTATACCCTACTCTGATTCCACATCTACTCATGTTCGTCCCACGTCTTGTTCGCCTTCGCATCCTCCAATTCGCCACTTACAAGATCATGACTTACAACTATGTCCGTTGTCAAGCACCGTTGATACCAATCTCCTTTCCACTCATCGACAGAGGCTCGAGCAGTCCTGTTCAGCAGGACAGGTTCGAGAGCTGGTCGAACAATCTTCGATTGTGCGTGCGTATCATGCTCCAGAGAAATCAAAGGACCAGAATTCGTCGGCAGTGTTGATGTTGGGATACCCAAGGGATTTCTCAATACTCTCAATACCTACTGGGTTCTTGGGAAACCCCGTGGGTATCCCGTGGCCTTGGGTTTACCGGTATTCTTTTTCCAGACGAAAAGGTATCGACAAAGCAGTGATGGAATTTATATCGTATTACGTCCATCTGCCCCCTTCAAGCTGCGCGTCCCGAGGAAGTTGTGAGGAAGAATGTACAAGCGCTATCAGAAGTTCATAGATGTTGCGAAAGCCCTAGAGGCGAAGCCCACCACCACCACCAGGATGTCCAACGCCATGCTCAATAGCTCGTAAGGTAAAACAGGGTATAGGGTATCACAGGTACATGCAATTCATCGCCGGCCGTACATCTCGCCGCACATGGACGACCCAGCCTGCAGCTCCGCAAAGGTCGCAAAGTTTCGTGCAAGGTCTCAGTGGTGTTATGAGAGGTGCAACGCTCTCTTGGTGTTTTCGTATACGACATAGGTCTGTCATAAGTTAGCCAACCACTCCCAATAACGCCAAAAGATGATTGATGAGGACTCACGATTGATACCGACGGCACGACCTTGAGCAGATTCGGTGTCAACCCCTTGAACAACCCGCGGACGCCCTCGCCCTGGATCGTCTGCCGCGTCACATCGAACACTCCCGTATACGTGCGCGGGTGCTGCGTCGTCCCCTGACTCTGCAGCCTAGTACGCAGCAGATTGATGGGATAGACGACACTAGCGCCGATCGCACCACTGAACGCCCCGATCAGCGCGAGCGAGAAGTTGCTCGGTAGAGCGTCTTCTTCGTGCTTGGTGTTGCGGAGCCGCATGTTGCGCTTAACAATCATCTGCTTGAGGTTCTCGAAGGCGAAGAGGTCGATCGCCGAATAAGGGAACATTCCTATCAGACCCATCGGGAGACCCCGGTAGTAGCCTGCGACGCCGGTGGTGCGCCACATCTTGCGCGCGGTGGCGACGATGAGGGCGTTGCCTTTGGGTGCGCCGGAAACGGTTTCGCATTGCGTGCGGAATTTGAGCGTGTCTAGTGGGTAGACGACGGCTTGTGCGACCATGCCAGCGAGGCCTCCAGCGATGAATTGCGAAGTGTGGCGGATGTGCTTTGGGTTGTCGTGGCCTTCAAATCGCGCGACGGCGCGCTTTGCAGCCTGTGAGATGAGGTCAGTATGTGGCGATTTCGCGTCAATGATGGAAGACGTACCTCGTAGGAGCCGAACTTGACAGCGGACTCGGGCATAACCTTCAAAATGTTTAGACCGTTGCCTGTAGATGAATTAGTCTCGCCACACAATGTTAGGTGCAGGCAGTCGTACCAGCGAACAAGCTCCTGAGGCCACCCGCAGCCCACAACTCTTTAGAAGCATTCCAAAGGGTTCTACCGCTGAGTTTGGTAGCTTCTAATGGAGCGGCCTTCTTAACAGCCTGCAGTGCCTCCGTAGCCGTACCCGTCTGCGCGATCAAGTACACCTTGAGCCGATCGAGCGGCGCGGTAGCGGTTCGTGAGATAATACCAGACAGGCCGCCCGCCGCGAAGTAGCCTACATGCGGGACGAGGTCGGTCAGCGTGAGTCTTTGCAGATGCTCTGGATTTTCTGTGTCGGTTTGGGGTAGGATGATTTTCCGCCGGGCAGGATTGCTGGTTATGAATGGGTCGTCGTCTTCGAAGATGAGGTGGAAAGGGTGGTGGATGTCGTAGAATGCAGTGTCTTGTTCGGGTGGTCTTGTGGTGTGCTCGGGGTAGCGTATATTGGTTGATGTGCGTGGTGGAGGATCATATATTTGTATGATGGCGCCGAAGAGGGAGTATCTAAGGAATTGGAAAGTCGTACCAAGACCTGAAAGAGCTTCGTCGCTCAAATGCACGTCTCCTTCAGCAGTAAGCTTGACAGAGGTGGTGTAGTAGGAGAAGATTTGCTTCAGGCCTGGTGAGTGAGTCGGGATGAAGAGTAAGAAGTCTGCAGAAGCACTGTCAGTAAATCAACACGTTCTTCCATGAGCTCATCTGATCGTACCTCGCCATTCTGGAAAGTCTATTTTGCCATCATGGTTCTTATCAATGTAGCCGAAAAAGCGGTCCAAGCGAGCATTCGACACGGCCACACCGGAACGCTCGAAGGCCTGCGAGAGCTCGGATTTGTCCAAATTGCCGCTGTGGTCGCGGTCGATGGTTTGAAAGAGGTTCCAAAGCTCCTTCTCGGTCTGGCTGCAGAACTTGACGAACTCGTCATATGTTATCTGCCCGTCGTGATCGATGTCGCATGCCGCGAGCATATCGCGGATGAGGCCATCTGCATCTTTGAGCGCTGTACGAGCATATCTTCGTCAGTATACGTCTCTGATGTCGTGTAAGAAGTATAGGACAAGCTCACGGTGGTTCATCTTGGTGAGGCCAACCTTGAGGTCGCCGGTGTCGAGCCTGCCCTTCCGCTTGACATCGAGCTGGTACCATAGCCCGTTGAGCCGCTCCTCTCTCGCCTGCGGCGACTCGCCATCCATGCTATTCTTGCCGAAGAACACTATTTTATCGAACTCTCATGGTCTGCTGTCTCGGTCCGTGGGGTTGAAAGTCTCGGAGCAGACCTGAGCTCGAGTGGGTAGAACGAAGGTGGTGTGCAATTTGTGGTTGGAGTGGAATGCAGAGATAGACTGTACAAGTAGCAATACAAGATGTGTGTGTGCTCTGGAGTAGGGTACAGTCCAGGTGTGGAGTGTTGTGTTGTCGTCTTCACTGGAGGCTTTCGAGCTTCCCTGCCCTCGAAGCCAGACGTCAGAGGGCTGCAGTTGCCGATGAGAACCCGTGAACCAGACACACCTCACTTGCCAAAGTCTGCATCTTTTGCAAGGCTGTAGGGCGCCGTGCTATCCGACAAAGTGGTATAGGTCAGGCACCATGCAGCAGCACACCGCTGGATAAGGCTGTGGTGCGACCTCACTGGTCATCAGCAGGGGATTATCGCATCAGTGCCACCAGTATGCCAAGTCGAAATACTCACGCTTCGTCGCAGAGGTGAGCAAGACTACGTAGAAGATATTGCAAAATGGCAGCCAATTACTGGGACTCATCACAGGCCAAATACTGGACCTACTCCAAATCCGAGCTGGCCGAACAACGAAACCAGCTCCAGGAGGTCAATCAGCCACTACACACGAAGTATCCTCTACCAGACCGGCGTCTTCTCAACATCTACCTGCAACAAAACCTGGTCAAGCTAGCCAGACGCTCGACAGTACGCCAGCAAGCCCTCGCCACTGCCCAGGTCTACGTCAAACGCTTCTACCTGAGAGTTGAGATCCGGAAGACGAATCCATTTCTCATCATGGCTACGGCGATCTACCTCGCATGCAAGATGGAAGAGGCACCACAGCATATTCGCCTCATTCTAGCCGAAGCTGCGAGACAGTGGCCGGAACTCACTGTAACCGAGCCTTCAAAGGTTGGGGAGTGCGAATTTGCGCTGATCTCTACGCTCTCGTCCCGTATGATCGTGCACCACCCCTATCGATCACTCAACGAGCTGGCGCCGCTCTTCAGCCTGAGCAATGAGGAGATAACGTTCGCCCACAATGTTATCAACGACTCCTACAATACTGACCTGGCCCTGCTGTATCCGCCGCACGTCATTGCCATCACGGCCATATTCCTCGCACTAGTGATCAGACCCGCCGGTCAGCCAGCCGGGTTACAGAATTACGCGTCCTCGTCGTCATCAGCTCAGACCGCTTCCCCATCACCAGGCGGCTCCAATATGAGTCCACCACCCTTGGGCGGCTCCACTGGAACTGCCGCGATGTCGGCCGCATCCGCACAACAAGCGCTCTTGGGTGGCTTTAAGGCAGCCGGGCCGAAGATCGGCAAGCTGGTCGACTGGCTTGCCGAAAGCAACGTTGATATGAGCGCCATTGTCGATGCGACGCAGGAGCTCGTCAGCTTGTACGAGGTCTGGGAGCAGCAGTACAACGAGCCGGCGTGCAAAGACGCTGTGATGAAGTTCATGATGGGCGTCAAAGCTTAGGAGCTGACCCCTCAGCCGTGAAGACGACCTCATTCGGTCGTCGGAGGGAGTTGAAGCACGTGAAGGGCACGGCAGTAGCGTCGCGTCCGTGCGTTAGGTATACTTATATCAGGACACTACGAGAAGTCAAGGAGGATCGTCAAGGATGGTAACCGGCCTCGAGGCGGGTGAGCCGTAGACCTCTAGGGTTCATGCCCGCGTCTTTGCGTCGCCATACCTTGGATCTGCTGAATGTAATTAGGCAGGCTGATGGCATCTATCCTCAGCCACTGGTCGCAGACGAATGTTCCGTTGATGACGGGGGCGTTCCCAGTTCTTAACGAATGAGGAGGGGGCATCATCAGATGCGACGAGGGCTGAGGAAGGAGCAAATGGGTTGGCAGAGGTCAGTTGAGGATGCTGAGGTTGATGATACATGCAGGCTTCTGAGTACAACAGGATGGAGAACATGCGTTGCGCCCCTGCTTTGTGACATATTGTACCTTCCAGGATGGAAGTTATGCTTGCTACTCCGTCGTTCGCTCCTGCCAACCCGACCATAGATCCGAGCTTAGACCTCCATCGAACACCCTCGTACCTACTCGTTTCTGTTCACAATTCCCAACCGAAGCCTTGAAGATCGACCGACAGACTGGTGTTCGAGTATCTTGTGCTGCAAGTGTATCTGCCTTCTTGACGATTCTGACAAGCACAGTTCTAGAAGCTCGAGGAAGTCGTCGAAGCCGCGCTCTCGCACTGCCAGTACATTCCCCCGTCACCCTACGCTCGAGACGACGTCCATCAGGTCCACCTCGAGTTCGGAGATTATGCCCACTGTATCTGGAGGTCAGCACTCTATCGCCCCCGTCCGTTCAGCGTGGTGCCACGAGACAGGGTTGCTGCGACCGAACACTTCGAGAGACATCTAGAACAACACTCGGCGAACTCGAGAGCGGTGAAGGTGTGGTCGAACGCAAATCGGAGCACGTTTCGCAAGTGGGTCAGTCTCATTCGAAGCGCAAGCCACCTCCACGCACGCTTCGCCGGTTCGCCCTGCCTCACCTGCCTCGCCGTCGTCCGGGAACGGCCTGCAGCTCGCGGGCGCCTATGCACCCGGCTTTTCACGATTCACTTTCGATCACGAGCCTGCAGTGCGCCATGATAGAGCGCGCCAGTGCTGTACAACAGATCGAATGTACACATGTGGAGTACATGTCGAATGGTCGAGAAATCTGCTGCAACAAGCTATCTTTGGACCTCGAACTCTCCAGATCGTCGACTTGTCGCAAGCTTTGCGGAAACAACGCAGAAGCGTCGAGACACAGCCTGGCTCTAGCTCAGGGAAAATGACGCTCCATGCAGGCTATGCATGCCTCGATTGGACTCGTTTATGGCGGCATTCCTTCGTGGTTAGCACTCATGACTAGCGGCATGGTGCTTGCCAATCGCGACGCTCCGTCGACTCACTCGAAGCAAGCCCGCCCCTCCACCACGCTTTCCGCTTCATTTGCCAGTTCATCCCAGCCTTACACACCGTCGCCTTCTTCTCACAACACCCGCTGTATAACCTGAGAATCTTCCGCCTTGCTCGACGACAAACAAAGAGCCAACGTCTTTACCCCGACACCGCTACCCGCCCGCCTAGAGTTTGCCACCCGGGAGGTCAGCTGCCGCTTTGTTTATGGTCCCTATTGTCACCTTAATCCCCCGAACATCCGATCATCTCGAGGCCACACAACCACATACATACACAAACATCATCTAGTCATGGCCAGCTATGGATACAGCGCACCGCACTACCACCAGAACGTGTCGTCGCATCCTCACAACCACCACGGGCGAAGCCGCCGAGGTCCGAGAATCTCCTCGCAGAATGCGCATCGGCACTACAAGGCGCAGCGCAGTCCCAAGGAGGTACCCGAGACGCCGACATACAACGAGTACCTGCAGAAGCTAGAGGCGGCGAAGAGCTTCGATTTTGAGGATGATGAGGTGTTCTGTCCTTTCCATCTCCTGTCGGAAGACGATGTACGTTCATGCCATCGAGCTTCTTCAAGAGCATGCCCGCAAATAGTACAGAGTATACTGACGAATGCGCACAGCTTCAAACTATCTACTCATCGTCTTCCTCCGACCGAGGGTCGCTATCTTCTGGCTCACCAGACAATTCGCCTCTACAGCACCAAGTACAGCCTACACCTTCATTCCTCCTCTCGAGCGCACCGAATACGTACAATGGTTACCAGCAGCACCATCAACAGCAGATGAAGATACACCAGCCGATGGCGCAACGGACCCGCAACGCAATCCCGATCGTAGACCCATCGACCCGATCTGTCGCGAGCCCACCTCTAAGCGTCTCGCCAGGCCGCCAAATGCAGCAGCAGTACGTGTCTCGCCGCTGGTGAGCACTTGATTCCGCTTCGTGATCTTTGCTGCTGCTGCATGTTTGGGCCTGGCGTGGAGCGCTTCACAACTTCGACCAGTCGCCAATGAGCGGGCGGCTGGTCGTCATGAAACGAACGACTACTGGATTGAGCCTTGCACTTGTACAAAAATATAACGAACGACTCTGCTAGACCTGAAGCCCTGGAACGGCATTTTCGATACACCCTGGGAACGACGGCGATGCAGCAAGCGATTACGAAGCGGAAGCATTTATACCACAGCGAGTTTCCTTTTTAGCATATACGCATCTCTGGACTTTCTTCTTGGTTTTGGTTGCTTGGTGTTGGCTGAGCAAAGAAACGAAAACGGAAACGCGGCGCAACCTCTCACATCTCGATATGACGAAAACGCAAGCGGAGCGGTGGTTTCTGGGTTGTGTTTGGAACGGCCATATGGTTTATGCCCTAGTACAAGTCACGGTGTTTTGTTTCCTTTGGATGGGGTGGAGAATTGGTTATACCATGATGCGAACTCGGGATTGTATGGGATGAGATGGTGCTGGCTGGCTATATGAACGAGGAGATATGTACGAAATGCTGAGACCTTCCACATCTATAATGCATCCTGTGCCAGATGTACTGCCGTGCCTGGACGATACGTGTCGAGCCAATGGAGTCAATGCTGTTGTAGCTTATCTCTGCCGCAGGAGCACTAGAAACGGCTGCGATATCTACTTCGCCAGTCGCTTTGCTATCTGGCATGCTGCTCCGGTGGTCATCCTGGCTTGGATGTGTATGCACTATTTGCACAATCATAAAAAACCAGGTCTCCAGAAGACTTTGCACGTGTCGGCGTTGTTGTAGACCTGGCTGCATTGACCATTTCCGGCATCATCCTCTCATGACGTATCGGAGATTCGCAAGAGCCGAGAAACTCTGTTGCGATCTGGACAGGTACAAACACCTCTCAGGTCTTCTCGAGTAAGCACTTTCAGAATCTATATTCGAACACCTAAGCTGTTTCCTTTTCCGCTAACCATTGTATCACTGAGCACATCTCCGACACACCCTCCACTCCAAAACCATCACCATGTCCCCAATCGCGAGAGCTGCATTCGTCCGGAACTTCATTACCTCGCCCAGAGCCATTGGCGCACAGCAGCGGTCGTTCCAGAGCTGCAAAGTGCTGGCTGTAGGAAAGGAGAGCGCTGTTCGTACGTATATCTACAGCATCATCCCGCCAGCCCCCGGAAGTGGGCCCCAGGAGCTGTGCTAACATCCACCAGACGAAGAAGGCCGCGCAGAAAAGGTTGAAGCGGAAAAGCAGGAACAGCTACGGAAGCAGAAGGAGGGCAAGGCCACTTGGAGTGACGAGCTGGCGAGTGACAGCGAGAGCATAGTAGGTGTCGAGACAGCAGCTACGCTTTGGAGTGCGTGCTAATGGTGCGGTAGATCAAAGCGGACCGCGACGACATCGACACGAAGCAGAGCATCGATGAGCTGCAGAAAGCAAGTGCGAAGAAGGCGGAGCAGGAGAAGAAGGGGCAGTAGCTCGATCCTTGTCTCAGGATGTATACATAAAAAGCTTTGGTGTAAGGGTACCGAGGGGCCGTAGAGAAAAAATGGTCTAGCTCAACAATTAACGTTCTAAACACACTGGCTGGATCAGTCTACGCTGAACCTACTGTCATAGCACCCGCCCGCACGAGGCTCTCGTGGCAAGACTGAAGGCAGGTATGTGACTGAAGAGAGACTTCGCGAGTGCGATACTGTACAGGCAATATCTACAACGTAAGGTACACTCATTCATTTGGCTGGTGACAAAGGCCCCTATTCTATACTTATGCACAACTTGCCGAAGTGCTTCTGATCCCACATATACTGGTACGCATCCTTCGTGTTGGCCAACTTGAACACCTTCTCGTCAACCATGGGCTTGATGTCGTTCGCCTCGATGGCCCTGTTCATCTCCTGGAATTGCATCCTGCTTCCGACGAGCACTCCCCGGACAGTGCAGATGTTCATCAAGCAATCCAGGAAACCGGGTGCATTCTCCGTCTTCCCGCCACCTAAGAAGCCGATGATGCTGATCACACCATCAATGGTGATGGCCTTCAGCGACTGCTTCATCGTAACTGGCCCGCCGACCTCAACGACGTGGTTCACACCAGCACCTCCAGTAAGCTTCTTGGCGGTCTCGCCCCAGTTCTCATCCTCCTTGTAGTTGATGACGTGGTCCGCTCCAAGCTTCTTCAGCTTGTCGGCCTTGTCGCTCGATGAAGTGGTGGCGATGACCCTCGCTCCAGCGGCCTTCGCAAACTGTAAAGCAAACATAGACACGCCGCCAGTGCCCTGCGTGAGAACCCAATCACCTGACATAAGTTCGCGGCTCTTCAATCCGTAGAGCGCGTTCCACGCCGTCAAGCCTGCGCACGTGAGAGTCGAGCCTTCCAAGAAGTTCAGGTTCGATGGCATAGCGACCAGCCCAAGCTCGTCGTAGGCGCCGTACTCGCGCAGAGTACCGTCGACCATGCCGCCGACGCCACTAGCAAGGGACTGCGCATCCAGGGAGCCGGCGAGATGGGTTTGGTTGAAGATGGTCAAGACCTTGTCTCCTTTCGCGAACTTCGTGACTTTGCTACCAATAGCTTCGACCGTGCCGGAGCCATCCGAGGCGGGTACGACGTTGTCGCTGGTGCCGAAGGGGTATTGGCCTTTGGTGATGATGAGATCCCTGTAATTCAAAGAGGCGGCATGGACTGCACTGACATTAGCACAGCGTCAGCGTACTTCTCGAAATCTACTCACACTTCACGAGCACATCTTTGTCGCCAAGTTGAGGCACTGAAGCCTTCTCGTCAAACTTGAGGTCGTCGAAGCCTCCCTTCCCAGCGACAGTCCATTGCTTCATCGTTGTTGGTGCCATTCCTGTTGATATATAGATAACCGTAATTGAGAAGATAGGGGATGGTTTGATGTTGCAGCCGCTCTCATTTATGTAGTTACCTTTGCATCATATGCTGCATGTCGGCATTTATAGGAAACTCTCGGTACCCTCGTTCGATTATGAAATCGTGCAGGCTAACCGTCTGCCGCCCGTTGCCTGCAGTCGCATGGATGTTTGGTTGGGAGGCATGACGTTTTTGATGGTACTTCACGAAAAGACCGGCTCAATGATGATGCAGGAAGTGAAGTCTGCTTCTGGAGTTCCGCCTGATTTCTAATAAGGCACCATCACAAGCCGAATTAAGTCCGGACGAACTTCACTTCACTTCACTTCACTCCTTGCATTCCATCACATGTCAAACCATTTCGTGGTTGAGGTCTGGAGTATTCTTTAGCCAAAGAAATGGCACGGTCTCTCCGCTGACAGATCATCGATGGGTGACTGTGGTCTTTGTGTGGCCTGGCGGGAGACCTTCGTAAGTATATTCGTTCTCCTAGAAGTGCAGGATTCTCCTGGACAGCTGATTGCACGGTCTCGAATCCATAGGCCCATTGTTTGCTCGAGCCCACGCACGAGTATATCGAGAAAGGTATAGCAAGCTCTTTGGTAGATCTTCGAGCATTCAATCGTTGTTCTCGTTTCCTTACTTTCCAACATTACTACTCAATCCAGCTCGTGAACCTCCCTCCCGTGTTTCTTGATAAACGGCACATACTGCAACGCTGTGGATACGGATCACCAGCGAGGATCAACTACTCCGAAAGCTGTCACCCTGAAGAAGCACAGTGACGGGAAAAGAGTTTGATGCGATGAGACAAACCAGCTGCATCCGGATAGCGAAGGTGTTTCTTGCTGAGACCATGGACCAGATCCCTTCTGACGAGAGACTCTGGAAACGCAGATGGGCGCCGATATCAGTTGTGCCGGACGGCTGAAGCCTCAAAAACAAGGCGTGGAAGGTACGTCCACAATTCACGTGCAGCCAAGCCGAGGAAGTTGCGTACCTCATGGACGGCAATGGATGCATTTCTTATTGTCGCAACATATATGCATGACCTCCCGAGGCTACGAGACCAGGAAAGTAACATAGGGCGGGAGCAGGTACCCTTCGAAGCTTGGCCACGACGCGAATGTTGACGGTACATTACGGCATTGACCTGGCTGCCATCATTCCAAGGTGTCGCGGCGACACATGACTTCGCCATATCAAAGCGACATTCTATACCGCCTAACCCGCGGTCCTCGTGCACCGCTGCGATGGCCTACTTCACCAGCGCAAGTTCGCAGCCGACCCCCCTTCCTACTCACACATATTCCTTCAACACCCAGACGTACACGCCGGCAGTGTATTCAGTAACAACCAGACATGCACTTCTCAGAGTCCGAGGAGCTCCAGATGAGTCAGAACGGCTTGCATACATCAACTTCGCCACAGCAACTTGGGTGAGTAGTAATCTGCGATCTCCCAGAACCGTACTGACCAAGCTAGGCATCACAGCAGCGACTTCACCGAGCATAACCCTGGAGGACCTCGCAACGACAATCTGACGCTAGCCCCGAGCCTCCTCAAAACGGCAGACTTCGACTTACCACCTTTCGCTGCTTTCGGCGGTGAAGTTGACCCAAGTCTTTTCGATGGCCAGGATTTTGCCGACTTGTTCGGGAATGGTCCGCCCTTGCTGGAAGAGCTTTTGTGTGCGAGTCACGACATGTCAACAGCTGCTCCAGACCATATATCGTCACATCAGCCGGTCATGCACGAGAACGATAGTGCATCGCTGTTCTATCAATCGCAGGGCCAGCCTCCAAGGCAGGCACATGCACCTCAGGTAGCTGGTCATTTCGATGGCGGGCCTCAGCTATGGCATCAGCGAGATTCAAACACAGCACCACATCAACATGGTGGGCATGGGTACAGTATACTTGGCACACCAAATCCAGATATGTTCCACCAGCACGAACTACTCCAGACGCACATTCATGCCAACCCAGGTGGTCCGCTACCTCGAACCTCAATTTGGCCGCTCGACCAGCAATGTACTTATCGTCATCCTGCCCTCAGCCACTCTCATGCTATCTACGGCTTCATCCCTCAGTCATCATCCACTCAAGGGCTGAATGGCGATAGTGCGAGTGTTTCCGTGTTGCATTATCCTGGAGACGCTACACCTGTACGAGGGAATGTGCCACTTTATAGCCTGACAGGCTCTTTCAACGACCATCTACACGATGCTTCGCCCATCGAAGGGCAGCCACCAGACCTTCCACCACCAAAAGTACGAAAAGCATTCCGAGGCATCAGACTTGAGACCATTTCATGCGCCGAGAAGGGCTGCAAGCGGAACTTCCGGCCTACAAGTCCGACGTCGAAGCTCTGCCGCCGCCACCAGCAGAAGTATGACCGGAATCATGCTGGTCCTCCTGTCTTCACGTTCCCAGCCGGCATCTCTGACTACCTCGCCGCCAAAACGAAGATTTACCCACATCAGGCGCCACTTTGTGTCGATGGAGAGCAGCTGAGCCAGGCCGCCTGCGATGCGCACGCCGACAACGCAGTCCAGCGTTTTGTGGCAGCCGCGAGTACGCCTTACGAGGCCGGCAGCGTGTACCACGAGTTCCATACACGCCAGCAGAAGGTGTTCAATGGCAGGGGTTTCAAGGATGATGAAGTCAACATTCGGATGCGTTTTCTGTACCAGGCGATCGTGGTGCTACACACAGGCGGCGAGACCGTGTATCCAGAAGGCGGCGACAACGGCGGCTATGGTCGACCGGACAAGACGCTGAACTTTCTCGACCGCGTCGACAAGATTGTAGAGATCTTGAAGCTCGACAAGCGGGTCTGTATGGATGTTGTGGAAGGGAGAGGCGTGACGGCTTTTGTTGCCAATCCTGACAAGTTCGAGAAGCGCAAGACGCAGAACAAGGATAGCAACGAGCGGAAGCAGCAGAAGCAGAAGCTTGGTGATCGTGTACAGGCTAAGAGGAAGGCGAAGGGCAAGGCTACGGAAGAGAGCGATGCTGATAGCGATGACTGGAGTGGCGACGAAGATGATCAAGAAGATGGAGAACAAGACGAGGTGGGGAATGGACCTTCGGTCGCCTCGAATTGGCGAACGCCTCAATCGATGGCTATGGACTACGATGGCAGCTCTGCAGCTCGATCCTCGCCTCTGTTCGACGGGCCCGCATCGAGGACGAGGAAGCGCACCTTACCGGGATCTAGTGCGGCAGCGAGTGGTCGTCGAGGTGCGAAGAAGCCAAAGCACGATACATTACCTCAGCAAGACCCAGGCCCACCATATACGAAGCCCGTCCTTGCTCCTGTGGCTTTTCCGATGGATGATGGCTATCACTCCTCACGGCTGTCAGATGTTGCCCTGCATCAACGCCTCTATATCGAGGAGGCCACGAATGGAATTAAGGAGAGTGATCTGGATGACCTTGACATCGATTACATGAAGGAGATCTTTTCCGACACGCCATAGCCGACACCTGCGCGGCTTTGGTAGGCATGGACCAGATTACGAGTGTTGGACAATGCTGCTATCTACTTGTCCCAATTGAACACACCATTTAGCCATGTAAGAGGGATGATAGCTCTGTAGTGTCAAAATATTGTTCAACTGGGTGATACCTCAGACTAAACTGCTCTCAACGCTAAGACAGGCAGTCAAGAGGAGTATTGAGTATTTGGTATATGAGACGGTATTATCTAGTGCCTCGACTAGTAATCGATTGATAGCTCCCATGGCGCAGAAGATACTGCGAGAGCAAGCAGGTAAAGGCAAGCAACTCCTCACTAATACCATAGTAGAATGAATGCATGCGCTGCCCCAGCGCCTCGCTGTTGCCAATAAGACTTCCGAAGCAAAAAATTAAATTGAAGAATGACCCACCCTGCCCTCATAATCGACCGTAAAACCGGATAAAGCAGACGATCACGTGCCACCCCTCTCCCGATGCTCACGCATCACCTGCTCAAACTCTTGGACGTGTTGCGCACCGTTGTTCCGCATCTGCTGTACTTGTTCCCGCATCTGCTGTACTTGTTCCCGTCGTGCCGCTAATATGCGATGTCGGTCTGCCGCTTGCTGCTGCTGCTGTTGCTGTAACTGCTGCAACCGCTCATGATGCTGCTGCCTAAGCTGCTCCACGTGCTGGAAGTTGCGTTGCTGGAGCTCGCGGATACCTTGCGCCTCGTTTTGCTGGGCGGCGGCGGCTTGTGCCTGATCTTGAAGAGCTCGGGCTCGGGCTTGTTGGGCTTGGAGCTGGGCCTGGCGTTGAGCCTGCAGCATCTGTGTCTGAGCTTGGGCACGCACTTGTTGGGCTTGATTTCGAGCCACTTGGACCTGCGCCTGGGCTTGAGCTTGAACATCTTGTTGCCTCCTCTGCTGAAGCTGGCGTAGAATTTCTTGCCGCCTTTGCTCGTTGTCTTGCTGCGGCCAGGCCCCCGGCATAGCCTGTGCTTGTTGGCGGACAGGTAATTGCTGCTGTTGCTGGTCCACGCCGAGGTTGCCATTTGCTGCGGCTCCGCCAAATTCATCCCCCATTCCAGGCAGAAAATGTTCCACACCATTACGGTAAGGACCCCGCATAGCACCGCCAAAGTGATGATAATGGTAGGCTCCGGCTTGCGGTGCCGCAGGGAGTTGTTGGGCAGGAGGGTATCCTAGCACTGGGATGTAGCCTTGGACTGCTGGGGGTCCGACCGGAGCCGCAGGCATACCTCCTCTGCGATGTGCAGCCCTTCCAGCGGCGAGTATCTGGCGTTGTCTCGCTCCATCAGGGTCCGGTCGTCTAGGTGCGCCTCCGAGGAAGTCGTCGAAATCGAAAGCCTCAAGGTCTCCGAGATCGTCATCCAAGCCAGCTGGCATCCATCCTAGATCGTTGTGTCTGGCTCCTATGCCGCCCGCACCACCTCCGCCAAACATGTTCAAAAGTCCAGCAGGCGCACCAGCCAAACCCCCAAGACCTGCGTAACCTCCTGCACCTGGCCAGATCGCAGCAGCTCCACGATGACGATTGGCAGTGCTTTTCTTGACAGCATCCGAAACCTTGATCTCGAGGTCTTCCACCGTGACATCCGGGTTATCCTGAACAACCTGGGCACGTGCAGCAGCCTCCGCTTCCTTCACCTCACGCTCATGTCTCTCTTCGACATTGTCGTAAAGTGGGCAGAGCTTTGACTTTGAAGGAGGCCCGCCAGCACGAGGAGGAGCTTGGTCGAAGTGGTTGTAGTCATGGACATCTTTGGAGCATACGTAGCACTGTTTGTTCCCGCAGCTCGCGCACGACATCTTGTTGCAGCCGTAGTCCTTGATGAAGGTCTTCTTGCACTTGTTGCACGCTCGGATGAGGGCAGCAGTCATAGCCTCCTCGATTTTATGGCGGCTGTTGATCTTGTTGTCCTTGGCATGCTGCTCGCATGAGATCGGAACGTGGGATATAGACTTGCACCGGCGGCAGCTGACCTTTTCGCACTCTGGGTTCGCGCATCGGAATTCGAAGTCTTCTTCGATGGGTGGCAAAATAGCTTTGTAGTCGCAGAATGGACACTCTTCGAGATCTTCCAGACCAGCATCTCGGATTGCTTTCTCTTGCTCTAGTTGTGACAACTTCTCGAGCATCTTTTTATCCTCGAGAAGGTTAAGCTGATTACTTGCAAACCTGGCCCCACATCCTGCCGTGCAAAGCACATTGCAGCGAGACTCTCCCACTTCAGTCTTGATGTACGTCTGAGCGCAGTCGAAACAGATGAAATGAGCCTCCGCTCCGTTGCAGTGCATCTGTCGGTTCATAGGCAGATCATCGAAGCATGCTGAGCACTCCGCAGTCTCGCCGGATGCGATGGCACGTTCCAGATTTCTCTTCTCGGCCCGGGTTCTTGCGTCTTCCGTGGCCCTGTCTGCTCTTACAATTTGCATGCGTGAACGAGCAGCTTGTAATTCTGCGAGTAGATCTGGCCAGCCGCAGTTTGTGGCAATTGTGGCGGCATCAGCAACTAATCGAACCGACGGACGACCTTTGCCGAAAGGACAGATGCCAGTTCGTTCGCTGTCATCCTTTTCTTTGGCAAGCGCGAGGTACGCCTGGTACAGATGCCGTTCTGTGGCGAGTTTCATGTTGATGTAGTTGACTGGGATCTCACCAAACTCGGCTTTCAGCATTGCTTGCATTGAGCCCTTGAGGAAGTTTGGGACCGCACCGCGGTCTGCCTGCTCCCACTTCTTGAAGTCTGTCTCATCGTTGCTGTCCTCACGCTTCCGCTTAAGAGCGTTCTTGCCCTTCTGCTGCTTGGGATAGCTGTCGCTCGATACGAGTTGCTCAATGATGTTGTCCAGACGTGCCTGGCCAGGAAGGACCTCATAGTCTCCTTCGCGGTCAAATCCATAGTAAAGCTTGAAGACGTGTTCGTGATTGACATCTGGAAAGATTGCGAGAACGCGCTGCAAACAAGTATCTGCAGTGATTTCGGCAGGCTCGACGCTCATCGCCACGTCGCCAACACCGTCCGGAGTGGCTTCGACAGCATTCTCCCCATCCGCAAGCGCACGAGCAAGCTCTTCGTCACGTGCTGTGTCGACTTCCGGTGCGCCAGCCGCGGCTTCGTCGTTTAAATGGTTGTCGAAGGGGTCACCTTCGAACTCCTCGTCGGGAATGAAGACTTCCACACCGTCAATGTTGAGGAAAGCACCACCTAAGCCGTGGACCTGTCGTTCCATGTGAGGATTGCTCCGGGGTCCTAGTGCAGCCATCGCAAGAGCTCCGATGGCGGGTGGTGTGTTGGCAGCGACAGGCTCCGCTCCTCTGTGAGGCCGCCTGGGATATGCCGGAAATTCCTGTTTGATTTCCGGTGCGTCTTCGTCATCGCTAACCAGATCAATCACTTCTATTGGCCGTGCGAGTGCTGGGCGAGCCATGGTGTTGGTAATAAGGAGGGGATCAATGATCGGAGGTCCGAGATTACCACCTGGGCGAGTCCGCGATGGTGGGGATGTGAGTGTGCAAACGAAAAACTTGGTGAGGTTCTATGTGCGTCTCAGTTGCCTGGTGAGAAGGAGAAGAATACAAGGCGCGCAAACGAGAGTGATGCTTGTGGGGCTCAGTCGAACTGGTGAATGGTGGTGACTCTCAGGAAGTGAGACCGGCAGACGGCACAACTTGTATTGAAGTCGGGGGTCGGAAATGAAAGATGACGGGCGGCGCTCATGGTGGGTGATGATGAGAAGTGCCTTTTGCGAGCTGTCAGAAAGGGAGCAAGGCTCGGGCGTCTGCGGTGGTAGGTTCGAAGTGAGCTCTTCGGCGCTACCGGTGGTCGTCGCCACGTGTGAATTGCATCAGATCACGCCCGAGTGGAAGGAAGGCGCTACGGGTGGACCATTGTTGAATCTACCTCGTGGATACAGCGCTTCAAGAGCGAACATCGAAGTGACGGGAAGTGAAGTGCTGTAGTACAACAGCTCTCCTGTCGAGGCATGCGCGTGTGAGGTGCCGCGTTTTGCGCACGGACGCGACTGCCTGAGGTTGCACAAATCTTTTGCGAGACACACTCGTCACAGGCGAGCAACAGCAACACAAACTACACGTTCCTTACCTATTATCTCCGTCTCTAGACTCACTGATCGTTGCAGAGTCTGGGACCATGACTCGGGCGGGAGTGGGCTTGCATACGGCACCTTCGGAGGAGAGCGATACGAGGATTCCACGTGGCGCGCCAAAGCCCGAGACAGCTCACTCCTGCCGTCTGGTGTGGTTCCGACGATGTTACCTTATTACAGCGTGGAATCTGGCGTCTTCGCGATGTGGACGCATCGTCACGAAACCCGACGCTCATGAAGCAGGATCCACCACAGCGGCATTGCCCTGATAAGATCCTCTGCCACGCTTACAATCGGCCGAGCCGACTTTTCAGGGCTTTCTCTTCAATAGAATCCTGGTTTTCGATTGGATATTTCACGTAATGGTTATACAGTCTGACCTGCTCAGATGACCACATACGAGCCTACAAAGTGATCTTGCTGCCCTCTACTGACATTGCAGCAGTCTCGACTCTACAGACGAAAGTGTTATCGAATTGAAAAACCAGGACATCGCCAAAAAGCCAAAAAATCATGGGGTCCATCGGCGAGCCAAACGGCCATATCGAATTGCCAGACAAGAACGATCCGGCCATTCAACTTGTCGTTGCAGACCAGGACGAGATCATCGCACAGCAAGAAGGCAACAGTATAGAATGGCGAGGCGCACTTTCCAAGGAGGCTTATCTCCGACGTGAAGTCCATTTGGCCAGTACTGCCTTGACGGAAGATGGCGGTTTGACATGCTGGGCATTGGTCTATCAGCCAAGTCCGGATCGCAAGAGGCAGGTTCTATGCGGTTGCGAGACCATCCGAAAGAAGGCGCTTGTATCGCGGGATGGCAAGGTGGAAGAGACCACCGCTCATGGTATTGGAAGCGTCTTCTGTCCTCCCGAGTTCAGGGGCAAGGGGTATGCTGGGCGCATGATGTCGGATCTGGGAAAGCGGTTGCAGAGCTGGCAGGCCGAAGAGTCGCGCAGGGTGCTGTTCACGGTGCTTTTCTCGGATATTGGCAAGAAGTTCTATGCCCGCAATGGATGGCAGCCATTCCCGTCTTCACACGTGTCACTTGTGCCTACGACAGACTCGATTCAAGGATTACCACCTGTCAGCTTACTCAACTCCGAGGATCTTGTTGAGCTATGCAACATCGACGAGAAGCTCATCCGAAACAGGATGACACGATCTGCACAATCAACCCGCTCCGAAGTCGCCCTCGTCCCGGACATCAGTGCGATACGATGGCACCACTGCCGCGAGGAGTTCGTAGCCAACGAGCTCTTCGGCCGTCATCCAGACATCAAGGGGGCCGTGACTGGTGACGTCGGATCGCGCGTCTGGTGCTACTGGACCCGCGTTTACACCAATCCGCGAGAGGAGTCTCCGAACACTCTCCACATCCTTCGTCTTGTGGTTGAGGACGAGAGCATCTCGGACTTTGCACCGGCCACAGCAGAGGGTGTCGCAAGGCAAAAGGGTTCGCAAACTGTCAGCGCCATGGCGAGCTTACTCGTAACAGCACAGGATGAAGCGATAACGTGGGACATGAAGAAGGTTCAAATCTGGAATCCAACTTCTACCACGCTTGCCGCAGTCCAGCTATTGGACGATAAAGCCGCTGTTCAGCACCGTGAGAGCGAATCGATCGCCAGCCTGCGATGGCACGGCGAGGGTTCATGGGAGGAAGTGGACTGGATCTGCAATGAGAAATATGGGTGGTGTTGAGCGAATTGTCGGACAGTAGTGCGAACCAGTTGGGTCATAAACGATATGGCTGATGTCGAGCACGAGCGAACGATTGTGTTGAAAGAGTATAGACATCCCCCGCAAGGCTAAAACTCTCCTCAAACGGAGCCCACATCCGCAGAACGGTTTCATGTCGTTACAATTGTGCTACCAACTCCGAGTCATACACTCAACTCTGCCTGAAACACAGGCTTCCCCGCTGGTGGGCTCGTACGATAGTGGGATAATGATGAGGTGTTGATGGGACGAGCAGGGCGGGGAGCCTGTGTTACTGTTACAAAACCTGCTGTGTATGAAGCGGATATACGTGACTACTAGAGACGTATCTTTTTTTTGAGTTTCTGCAGTCGTTTTTGTTTCCCTCAGCGGCTGGATCGCTATCAGCTTGTGCTGCCCCACCTACATATTCATCCTCGTGTTGACCTCATCCTTACGCCCTTGACCCATCACCCACTCTCTTCTGCCACTCGAGGTGTAGAGCGGTGCCAGTGTCGCCACCCAGAAGTGCAGGTTCCTGGTGCCCGCGGTACGAGATTTGCTCTAGAGTTAGGCCAGTCGCGCTTGTTGGCTCAGCCACAGCAGGAACGCAGACCAAATCCACCAACAACATCCTCAGGCTCCTGCTACTGGACCTCTCGTTTTCGGGCCTTCTTCCTATCTGGACACGGTTATTGTAGCCCGCGGGTCCGACGTGGCAATCATATCACTATTCGCACGGCGACTGCCGGCTCCTGCGATTTGTGTTCGGTTTCTGCTTCTGCCGGGCTCTATTGGAATCTCTTCACACGCGCAGGCCGGTGCCACATATCCCTGCAATATCTTCTAAGCGTCACTTCCACTCACCTTGGCTTTACTACCATCCTACCGACGTTGACTGACAAGCTTCCGACGCTCTCGCGGTGAACAGCCGCACTGCCATCTGACCCGGCACGTGCCCGCGACTCTGAAAACACCCCACGTCGACCTCTCGACCGACCCCACCGCGTCAACGACATCGTCTGCTCTCATACCGCTTCCCAGCAATAGCGAGCAACAACGCCAAGATGAACGAGGATCAAGCAATACAAGATGTCCAGCGCAAGATCGAGCGGGAGCGGGCCATCATCAATGCTGCCAACCAGATGCGGCAAGCTACGAATAATTCCCAAGTCACGTCAAGAGCAGAGAGTTCGATCCGTGATGCGCGGCGGAACATGGACTACTTTGAACAAACGCTGCAAGATCTACGCCGGCGGAAGATGGGCGAAGGCATGAACAACCTCTCGATATCCGGGAACGGCGGGCCCCCACCTCCTCCCAAGGGATCGGCTGGTGGGCAGTCAAGAGGCATGTACGATCCGCAAGGGTACGGCGCGCAGGGAGACTATGGTGCGTCAGGGCCTGGTGGATATGGTGGGAGTGGGGTGCCTGGCCTCATGCCGCCTGCAAAGCCATATGCTCCTCCTGGACCTGCAGACAGATCACCGAGGGCACGGCCAACCTACAGCAAGCTTGGTATGTACAGTCAAATCGTCCTGGGAGACCTCTACTGATGTGTGTAGACTTGATCAAGTACGATACCGCCCACGTCGGTCCGCGAATACAGCTCATGCTTTCACAGCTGGAGTTCAAGCTCAGCGTGGAGAAGCAGTACAAAGATGGCATAGAGAAGATGGCCAAGCTATACCAGATGGAAGGTGATCGCAAGAGCCGATCGGATGCCGAGAGCAGACGGGTTGAGAGCAATCAGAAGATCCAGCTTCTTACGAAGGCGCTGAGACGGTACGAGGATTTGCATGTCGATGTCGAGAATGCGGCGGACGCAAACGACGACGAAAGTCTGGACACGCCAAGCCAGCGTAAGCCGCTCACCGGACATCTGTCTGTGCGAATACATGCCGTCGCAGACGTCGACCACGCAGCTACCAGCAAGTTCTCTCGTGGTCCCGAGACGTTTGTCATCATGAAAGTGGAAGACTCTTTCAAAGGCAGGACAAAGGCTACAAGAACTGACCGATGGAGCGACGAGATACACGACTTCGACGTGGACAAGGCGAATGAGATCGAGTTCACGGTCTACGACAAGTCTGGCGATCATGCCGTGCCCATAGGACTGCTCTGGATTCGGATCGCAGATCTTGCTGACGAGATCCGGCGGAAGAGGGTCGAGACTGAGAACATCCAAGCAGGATGGACGACCGCCGATAAGATGGAGAATCCGTCCGGACCTAGCTTTCAGCCACCACCAGGCTCGCAGTCCGGTCCAACTACAGGTGGTGCCACTGCTGCAGCTGCTGGAGGCCCACCTGGAAGTGGTCTGGCACCTCAGACTGGCCCGATCTATATCGACGCCTGGTTCTCTCTGGAACCTGTTGGTCGTGTCCAGCTCACACTATCCTTCGTCAAGCAGGTGAAGGAGCGGCGTGGGTTCGATGTCGGCTTGAATCGTAAAGGCGCCGTGCGTCAGAAGAAGGAGGATGTTGTGGAGCAGTACGGGCACAAGTTCGCGGTCACGACCTTCTACAACATCATGCGATGCGCTTTATGCGGCGACTTCCTCAAATACACTGCGGGTATGCAATGTGCGGACTGCAAGTATACGTGCCACAAAGGATGCTACCAGAAGGTTGTCACGAAGTGCATCAGCAAGTCGAACGCAGAGACGGATCCAGACGAGGAGAAGATCAATCACCGGATCCCGCATCGCTTCGAACCTTATTCGAACATGGGCGCGAATTGGTGCTGCCACTGTGGTTACATGGTGCCCCTTGGCAAGAAACAGTCGCGAAAGTGCAGCGAGTGCAAGCTTACTTGCCATGCGAACTGTGTGCACTTTGTACCTGACTTCTGCGGCATGAGTATGGAGGCTGCAAACCAGATCCTTGCGGAGCTGAAGAGATCAAAGGGCAACCGACGATTAATGGATAATAGTACCAAGCTAAGGCCCGGTGCTGCCAATCGGCCACCAGCGGCGCCTGGTCCTGGCAGCTATACCCAAACGCCAATTCATCAGGAGCAGATCTCGGCTGCTCCAGGCAAGACGGAGGACAGGTTTTCGTACGGCAGAGATCAACGGTTATCGGACCAATACGAGCAGCCACCACGATCTTCGTCCTTCGGTCCGCCTGATCAGCAGTCGCTGGATGCGGCAGGCCATTCTATGCGGACGAGCGGTGCTCCTGGCTCTCCAGGCCCGGCTGGGCGACCACCACCAGCCCAACGAGCATCGTCGCCACAGTTAGCCGCTACTGCTGCTGCCAACGCTGCTCTTGCGGCGAAACGAGGTTCTGGACCTCAGGACCCGAGACAAGGGTACAACAGAGGCTCTACCGACTACCCGAATCAATCGTCGAGAAGCTCGTACGCAGATGGGTATCAGGGCGGTCAGAGCTACAAAGCGCCACCGCAACCTCAACAGCAACAGCAACCGCAGTCAACCTACGACCCATCAGCTTATGCTCAGTTCACGACCCCACAGTCGCCTCCTCAATATCCTCAGCAGCCTTATGGCCAACAGCCTGTGCAGCAACAGCAGCCTCCGCCACCTCCGGTCAAGGCGCCTTACCAGACACCAGCGTCACCCGTACCACAAGTACAGGCGCCCCCGCAGTCACCACCTCCGCAACAGCAACAATTCCAGCAACCTTCGGGAGCTCCAACTACTATTACTCAGCCTGTCGCAGAGAAGAGTCCCATCCCACCAGCGAATACACAAGGCACAGGTCGGCGGATCGGCCTCGATCACTTCAACTTCTTGGCTGTGCTCGGTAAAGGTAACTTTGGTAAGGTTATGCTTGCCGAGACAAAGACTACCAAGCAGCTGTATGCTATCAAGGTGCTGAAGAAGGAGTTCATCATTGAGAACGACGAAGTGGAGAGTGTGCGGTCTGAGAAGCGTGTCCTCCTTATTGCGAACAAGGAGCGACATCCCTTCTTACTCAACTTACACGCTTGCTTCCAGACCGAGACGAGAGTGTACTTCGTCATGGAGTATATAAGCGGAGGAGACTTGATGTTGCACATCCAACGCGGTCAGTTCGGCACTAAGCGAGCACAGTTCTACGCCGCCGAAGTCTGCCTGGCTCTCAAGTACTTCCACGAGAACGGCGTCATCTACCGCGATCTGAAACTCGACAACATCATGCTCACCCTCGACGGCCACGTCAAGGTAGCTGATTACGGTCTCTGCAAGGAGGATATGTGGTACGGCTCCACCACCAGCACCTTCTGCGGTACGCCCGAGTTCATGGCGCCAGAGATCCTACTCGACAAGAAATACGGCCGCGCAGTCGACTGGTGGGCCTTCGGCGTCCTGATATACCAAATGCTGCTCCAGCAGAGCCCCTTCCGCGGCGAAGACGAGGACGAAATCTACGACGCCATCCTGGCGGACGAGCCGTTGTATCCCATTCACATGCCGAGGGATAGTGTCTCGATCCTGCAGAAGCTGCTGACTCGGGAACCTGAACTGCGGTTGGGTAGTGGACCAACCGATGCGCAGGAGATCATGAGCCATGCGTTCTTCCGCAACGTCAATTGGGATGATATTTACCAGAAGCGGGTTCCGGCGCCTTTCTTGCCGACGGTGAAGGGGAGGGCGGATACGAGTAATTTCGATTCGGAGTTTACGAGTGTGACGCCCGTTTTGACGCCTGTGCAGTCTGGCGAGTTGGAATACCTTCCACGTATCGTCGACGGGCTTTTGCTAATATGTCTGCAGTTCTGTCACAAGCCATGCAAGAAGAGTTCAGAGGGTTCTCGTACTCTGCCGACTTTGTGTGAGAGGGTGGGAAATACGATGTTGGTCGAGCAATCGTTGTTGGGGCAGGGAACGGTCATTTGTGATACCCAGGGGAGCAAAGGGAATGCGTAACGGCTCATGGGAGAGGCTCAGTGCCAGGCTATACGCAAGCCGCGGTCAAGGGTGCAGGCGGTGCTGCTGTGGGCCGGCGCAGTCAATGTGCGATACCGAGACTTGTGATGAAGGGGAATGAAAACGTTGTTACGAGGTGTCTTAGGGATAGAGAAGAAGTACATGCTTGGTGGTAATGGATGCTCGTTCGCACACAATCTGATCACTGAGCAGAACATCCTTCGCGGAGTAAACAGCTTCATTCGATTGCATACTAGCCACGGCTACCCTAGCCGGACGTTGACCATGGAGTGAAGCAGTCGGTGCGTGCCACTCGATTGAGATGCCCATTGCTTTTCTTGCCCGTCTAAGTTACCAAGAGGTATCTCAAGCATGTTCTGTTTCCGCTAAACAGGGAGGACTTGCTATCACCTATTGGCCCTGCGACTCTCCAGCTTCATGATCTGCTCTGACAGTTCATTCACCTTCTCGCTCATCAGCATTGCCACACTCGCACCAAGCTCCGGAGTCTCGTCCATGGTCTTCCTGAACCACCAAGCCGCAGTAGCCGTACCGTGCAGGAACGTGCTAGAGTGTAGGCGAACCACGTCCATGACGGTCTTCCTGAGCGGTGCGCCCACATCCGAAGGCAAGTCGTACACCGCAGCGATGCCCACAGCGAACCCTTTTATGTTCCAGAATTCGTGAGCCCAGTAGTCAAAGCGAGCAGCTGCTATTGCCTTGAGCTTTGGGAGGAGATACTTGTCGGCGATCTCGAAGACTGGTACATGGAGCTCGACGCTGTTGAGGCCGCCCACGCTTGGGAGGGCGTCGTCTGGGAGCCAGATTGGACCGTACTTGCCGGTGTACAGCCACACGAGCATCATCTGCACGATATTCGGGTCGTCTTCGTGTAGCTCGATTGCGTTCTCATGTGACTCCTACATGACATGTTAGCTAACAATCGAATGTGCAATCTGCCATGGGCTTCGCACCTTGAAGCCAGCCCTCACTACACGGTCGGAATATTCGGACTGCGTGCATAGCACTGCCTTGTGAGCGGGCCATTCGCGGTCGCCGCATCGTATGGTGAAATACGAAAAATCCTTCGAGTTAAAGAGCCTAGAGAGGTCAGTCTTGTCACGACAAACTCAATGCGAATGTGCTCACTTTGACACGCCACTCCATAAAGGGTCCACGTCTTTCGCCATGCTGGGTTTCCGTTCGAGTGTGTGGATCTGAATGTGTTATCGACGCTTGTCAGAGAAGAGGTGGGAGAAGAAGGACCGAAACTGAAATTGAGATAATGATGAGGTCCGTGCGGTATCACATGTAAGAAGCTCACAGCATCATTGCATCGTATGTATCAGTCTTCAGCCAATCGACCACCATGTCGACAATGTCCGGATCCTGGTTTAGCCTGACGACGCCATTATACAGAGCCTAGACGATGTTGGTCAGCCGAACCGAGCAAAAGTAATTAGGGTATTCATGAATCACCTTGTGTTCGCCGAAGAATGCGCGATCGAAATATTCCGATTGATCGCACAGTAGATTGGTCATGTCTTCGTCAAGCATTCATTCCCAGTCGCCGCACTGAATTTTGAAAACCTTCTGAGTCGAGTCCGATGCCCTGTAGAAGTCAACCTAATTCTGAGAACGATGATGAAGACGCTGCATACTCTGAGTCGCTGGCCTCGTCTGGTATCATCTCACGATCTCTGGTTGAGTCCATGTCAACTCCTTCAGACAAAGCCATGTCAGTGAGCTTTTCTTGGAATGTCGAAGGTTATTTGATGGGATGGCTAAGCTTTTGTGTTCAGTATAAACTGTGCTAGCATAGAAGGCGCCAGAAGAAGCCGGAAAGTAATCCGTGCAGCATTCACATGTCAAAAACTTACCTTCTGGAAACCTGACAACCCCTGCTTGCCTGATCACTGACGAGATAAAGTTTTTCTTCCTTCCGCTCGTTCTGCCTTCACTGAAAAGCATTGTCTTCGATGCAATCAAAGCCTAAGAAACTCATTGCCGCCCCCCACGTCGCAACTCTGCCATGCTGAGAAGCTCAACGCACATCGTCTTCAACCCCAGTCTCTTAGTACAGCTCACTTCCGATTCCCAAGCTTGATAGTAATGTCCGCCACAAACTCTCTCGGCGCCGTTAAAATCAATTGTCTGAAACAAGCGGCCAATACACTACTGCCGCCGCACAAAGCTTTTCGACAAGACACGACGTTGTCCAGGAGGATAGCATGGAGTGTTTTGCCTACGTCCTCGTGCATGGAGTAGACGTGCTGTACAGCCATGGTCGTACCGTGGAACGTGTCGGTACTGAAGATGCTGGCGTTGAAGTACGCCTCTACCTCAATTTTCAGACCGTCGAGAAGATACTTATCAGCAAGTTCGTAGAGGTACACCAGATGTTCGGGGCTCTGGCCTAGGCTGCACTCGGTGGTTGAGCTGACTGGGCTGTCGAAGTACTGGTCTTTGTCGGCTTGATAGAACCATTGGAGCAATAGGTGTATTGCTTCCGGGTCATCTTCGCGCAGCTCGATGACGCCTTCAAGGCCCTCCTAGTACACATTGTTAGCACTGCCGCCGATGAAGCGACCTCTGGTAGAACTCGCCTACCTTAAAACCACTCTGGACTATGCGCTCAAATATTCCGATTGGGTGCAGAGGACGACCTTATGAGCTGGCCACGAGCGGGAGCTACATCGAATGGTGAGGTCGGAGAACTTGGGGTTGTTGAAGAGTCTGAGGACACACTGCGTCAGCTTACTATCCAACGGTAGTAGGATGTGCTCCATATCGTACGCCTCTATACCGCCCTTCATCGGATCGGCCATGCTGGAAGGGTTCTTCGGGTTGACGCTTCACAGTGTATGGAACGTGGTGGTGAAGTTTGCGTCGCGAGCTTGAACAGGAGAAAGACATGAAGTTTGCCAAGACGCAGGCCGGCCAACCGCGTCCGGCGCTGTCACATGGCCCATGTTAATAACTCAGGTCGATTTCATTTCGTGGTCATCTACGTGTAGTTGACTTACATTGGAAGACACCACATCACGCTCAGTCCTTCTTCTTCCCAATCCTCGGCAAGCACAACCACAACACCCAGATCACCGCCAACAACGCTAGAATGATCGGCTGCAATACCTGCACACCCTTCGCCTGCGCGATCGCACCAATTGCATACGGAAACAGCGCACCTCCACTACCACCGAACGCCGCCGCGAAGCCGATGCTAGAGACGTGCAGGTGCTTGGGTAGCAGTTTGGCGCACGCAACCATGGCGGCCGGGAACATTGGGCCAAGGAAGAAGCCAAGGAGGCCAATGGAGACAGCGCCGACGTAGAACTGTGGTACGAGCCAGAAGATCAGTTGGAGGGCCATGCAGATGGGGAGGTATATCTGGGAGGGAATATTAGCGGATGGGGTACGTTGAGGCAGATAGAAGAGAGCTGTACCGAAATAGCGAGCTTCTCGCCAATCCTTGGGGTCACAAATCCAAGTATAACCCTCCCAAACGTGAGCCCTAGCCAGAAACCAGTAGCAGTCATACCACTGGCGAACGGCTTTGCATCTCGCACTCGAATCATGAAAGCAACAATCCACCCTCCAAGTCCAACTTCAATGCCCACATACCCGAGCAAGAAGAGTGCGCTCAGCCACGTTACCCGCGCAGCCGGCATGCGCATCGTAGCCTCTCTCAACCGTGATCCACCCACATCCGAAGTGCGTGGATGCTCGTCCCGAAAGACTTGTCCAGTGGCGGCCCAGAATGCATGTGTAGAGATGGCGACCTCGACCGCAGCGAAGCCGACCATGAAGTAGTACCAGTAGTACCACGGATAATCGGCCTGGGTGATGAGCGTCGTGGCGATCAGAGGCGCGATCGTGCCGCCAACGCCGTAGAAGCCGTGTAGAAAGCCGAGCATCTCATTTGCATTGTTCATCACGCCGATCCAGGCGTTCCAGGCTGAGTCCTCAAGTCCGTTCCCCAGTCCTGCGAGCATGAACGCGATGACCAAGACCGGGTAAGGAGGATGCACGGCGATGATGATGTACGCGATGAGATGGCAGATTGGTCCTACGATGGCGACGCCGCGTTGCCCGAACTTCATGTGGATCCAGTTGTTCATCAGTGCAGCGACGTTATAGCCCACGAATGGAGACAGGAAGACCAAGGCCACGATGGTGTAGGTAAGGTCGTAGTAAATTTCGAGGTACGGGATGATAGCACCGTAGGTAGCATCATTCATTCCCATGACTATGAAGGACCAGAACGTTGCGCTAACACGGTAGATATTGATGCGCGGATTGTTCCATGATTGTAGGACCTCGGTGGGAGCAGTTGTTGGTGATGGTAATGTTTCGTTGCGGTCGGACGAGTCGTCATTAGAGACTCTGTGGTTCGCTGAGGCCAGGCTTCGGCCTGAGATGGACGCTGGACGTTTGCCGCTGGAGAAGCTGGGCCGGTCCTGCTTTGGGTGGACTGGTTGAAGTTCGATGGGCTCCAATATCGCTGTCGACGAGCCGGCGTTGTACCTTTCGACCGACATGTTTGCTGTGCTCTTGGTCGGGCGCTCTTGGAAGATTAAGTACTCGCTGTACCTTGAAGGCTCAGAGTGGCGTTGGGTGATAGGAAGGTAAACACTTCACACTTCAAACAGCACCAAGATTATTACTAGGGGAATCGAGCCTTTCAAGGATGAAGTCGGAGAGGCTCAAACAGTACGAACACCGGCCATTGAGACCAGCTGGCGGCAAGGGCGGTAAGATCTAGGGAAGATCGAAATAGGAAAGACCGCGAACCAAAGAATGGTCGAGGGAAGAAATTGACCTCAACGAATGCCGACTCCACCGGAGCTTAAAAACGGAGGGCTGTCATCACGATCCCGCATGTCGATAATGTCAACGCCGATTGCTTAGCAGGCGGAAAGACGTGAATAATAAGAACGCGGGCTTCGGAGTCAAGACTCTTGGAAGAAGCGGAAGGCAGGAAAGGAAGGAAGAGCGTTCTTCCATCGTGTCGTACCTGTCACGTGGCCATCACTCGTTTGGGGCAGTTGTAGCCGACGGATCTCCAGACTTCCCGACTTCACCTGTCTGCATACAACATCAAGCCGTACAGAACGACATCTCTTCGTTGTCGCCCACGGTAGACATTTGATGCCAGACATGCAGCCATGAACGTGGTTGACGCGACCGACCGGTCGGAGAAGCAAGATGAAGGTGAAGCGCCATCACTTCTAACCATCATCCTTGACACCAACCCGCATGCTTGGAACTTGTTAGCAGACACTCTGCCCTTGTCCAAGGCGGTCGCCAACCTGCTCGTCTTCATCAACGCCCACTTGGCCATCAACCACGCCAATAGAGTCGCAGTACTCGCCAGCCACAGCGAACGAGCAGAATGGCTTTATCCAACCCCGGCGCGCGCGCATCAGGCCGGAGGCACGACCAACGGCACAGACCGCGATGGGGTGGACGTGAGCATGCATGATAATGGCGACTCGATGGGTGCAGGAGGACCAGTACAGCCGCAAGACGATGCCAACAAATATCGACCTTTTGCGCATATCGAGCACGCTATCCTCACCAATCTGCGGCGACTGATGGCAACGACTACCGCGGAGTCCCTCAATTCCACTCCCGCGACAATGATCGCTGGCGCTCTCACCCTCGCCCTCAGCTACATCTCTAAGCAATCCCAAGCCCAGCCCGCCGCAATCACGACAGCGCAGTTCAACTACTCCGACCCAACGTCCGTGGCTGGCGGCAACGAACTCAACAACTCCAATACCTCCAAGTCTCACGGGTCGGTTGGTCTGCAAAGCCGTATCCTAATCCTGTCCGTCTCCGGTGACCTTGCGACGCAATATATACCGATCATGAACGCCATCTTCGCCTGCCAACGCCTAGATATTCCACTCGATATCCTCAAACTGGCCGGTGACACCGTCTTTCTCCAACAAGCTGCCGATGCTTCAGGCGGAATCTACATGGCGCTCGATGCGAACACTCGCGCAGGCCTGCTTCAGTACCTGATGTTTGCGTACCTGCCAGACCAAGGCGCTCGCGAGCACTTGATCGTGCCTGGAGAAGGTGAAGGCGTAGATTTCCGTGCTGCGTGCTTCTGTCATCGCCGGATCGTGGATATTGGATACGTGTGCTCGATTTGTCTGAGCATCTTCTGCGAGCCATTGGCGGACGGGACGTGCTTGACTTGTGGTAGTCATCTGAAGTTGAGAGGTTATGGACAGAAGCCGGCTGTAGTACTGAAGAAGAAGAAAAAGAAGAAGAGGGCGCTGGAGGCGGGTGGGATGGAGACGCCGGGAAGTGAAGGTGGGACGCCTGCGCCAGTGTGAAGGTGTCTTGCGTCTGATGAGCATTGCCTCGCAATGAGAAGATCCAATGCAAAGGATTCGACGGTGCTGCCGAGGATGGTAGAATAAGATGAAGACGGCATAGCCAGTCGCACCTTGCAACTGACTGCTGTTGCGACATGTGCCCACCGAGGTTCGGAGCGTGCCTCAGTCGTTATCAGACTATCTAAAAATGCGAGAGAAGCTGAGCTCGGGGTTGACTGTGCATCAGCGGCGAAGTTGCTGACATGTGAAGACGAAGACGATGCACGGCCCACGTTCGAGTCATCAATCGGCCGAGTCAACCGAACACTTCCCACGAGAGAACCTCTGGAGCCTCGTCTATAGCAGACACGAGAGAACGTCGCCAACATGGCACCCACTACACCCGCCGCACGCGACATAGGCGAAGCGTAAGTGACTCCGAGTGCTCGTGCCGCCGGCAATAAATGTATGTCCATGCTAAGGAAAGCAGGCTCTTCAACTCGGCAGAGTTCTCGGACCTCAAGATTCGATGCGGCTCTCGCGAATGGCCCGTCCACAAAGCGGTCCTCGCCCTGCGTTCAGAATATTTCGCTCGCGCGCTGAAAGGCGGATTCAAGGTGATCACAACATAGCTTATTCTTGATTCACCGTCTGATACCCGTTCCGCAGGAGTCACACGCGCACATCATCGAACTGCACGACGACGATCTGGACATTGTTTAAGCATTGCTATCGTGGATCTATGATGAATGTTACGAAGTGGCCCGCGAGGACCCCAACGGAACAAGGTTACATCTCTAGGTCTACGAGCTTGCCGACAAGCACCTCCTCAATGACCTCAAGAAATACGCAGTTCGCCGTTTTACGGATAATCCTTTCGCCCTGGGCGTGGAAGCCTTCGAAAAGGAAGCCTTCGAAAAGGCAACATTAGCCATTTACAACGAAGAACCAGCCAACGAGCCGCTGAGGAGACTGATTATTAACGCTGTTGCCGACAATCGCACCAAATTCAATTGCATTGGTGTGAAGGACTCCGCGATGAGGCCCGGTATCGAGAAGTTGTTGAGCGAGGGTCCGCCGACTTTGTGAGCGATGTGGCTCGTAGGGCCATGCTGACTTTGATATGAGGTATCCGTAGTCATCAGACGATGGCAAGATTGCACTGGTCCTCGGACGATTTGCTTCCGGATCAGACATGAATGGCGTCGTGCTGCATGGACATTGATGGTTCGATCATCCTCTCATCATATGAGAGACCTCTATGGAAGGCAGTGCATAGCACAACATCATACTACAACGTCCGAGAAAGCGTGGCTGAAAGATGCGTGCTGGTCGGAAGGCGTTGGACCAAGATAGCATGCGCTCGAAAGACGCTCTGACAATCAATTTCGTTCAACAGACGCTTGCCATCTGGCACAGTCCTTTCTTGTGCCGGCTTCTGGTCAGAGACAATGCAGCAAATATCTTTCACCTGTATATATATGTTGTCCGATCCACTACGAAATGTTGGCTAACAGTTCCATCAACATGGCGAACTCCGTGACCGAGGCCATCATGAAGTACGGCTGACCCACTCTGCTCTTTCAAGACCCACACTAACACCACATCCAGGCTCTTTGACTCTCCTCAGTCATCCGATTGCAAGATCGTCTGTGGCGATCGCGAATGGCCAGCTCATAAGATCGTGATTTGCACGCAATTTGAGTACTTCACCAAGGTCCTTACTGGCGGTTTCAAGGTGAGTCGCGAGGAAATGAATGGCGTGGTCCGGTCTTTAGCTTCAAGCGACCCTGACACTGAGACACAGGCATCTAAAGACGGCGTTGTTCAGTTTCACGAGGATGACCCAGAGATCATCCATAGAATGCTCGAGTGGCTGTACACAGAGAAATACTATGCGCGCAATCCGGGAGGGCTTTCACAAATTGAAGTCCACGCGAGAGTCTATTAGCTTGCCGACAAGTGCCTTCTCTGGGGCCTGAAGGATTATGCGCTGACGAGGCTCACAAATATCGGGCCTACAGATGATATGCCAGGGTTTGCGAGAGTCGTAGATTGCGCTTACAATCTTGCGCCGACGAACGAACAACTGCGACATGCTGTGGTGCGCATCGTTTCGACGAACACCTATCTGTTTCGCAGGCGATCTTCGGAACTCGATAAAATCGGAGAGCTTGTTAAGCAGGCTCATGCCGACTTCGCCGCGGACCTGGTCGAGGCACTGCTTGAGTGATGGAACCTGTGTGGGGGGGTGTGACTTCGGCTGTACACAACGCTCGCGCCACAGTGGAGGTCCATGGTGATTCCGGTCTCAGTGCTGGAAAATGTGACACATAGCACGAGAAGCTTCGATCATACCAGCGAGCGTGCACTTCTTGAGCTCGATGGCCAAACCGAGCACGAGCGAGTGTGAGACGCGCTGTGTACATGCAATCCGGCCTCAAACCGCGGGAAGGCAAGTAGCTACAGTCTCAACACCATCAGGCAAGCTCGTTAACATGTGAAAGTGGATCACTTCCCGCTCCCGCTCCCGATTCCCGTGCCTTCTCTTGACACATCTGAACATACTCGACACAACTTCTTCGTGTAGTATCCATTATACACAGTACCTGTACACACGCAACTGAAGCCCCAATCACCACGCGCTATCCACTGAGATGGGAGGTGCCGCCAAACGCCGTGCCAACGAGGAGAGATACGCGACCATGTTCCCGGCAACCTTGGGCGAAGGCATTGCTCGGTGAGTGACATCACATGGATACAGTTATATTTTCCATACTGACTCTGGCAGTGCTTGCGGCCACGATGAACACACCGACCTCACAATTCGCTGCGGCGTCAAAGATTGGCCGGTCCACAAGATCGTAGTCTGTACGCAGTCTGAATACTTCTATCGCGCGGTGAAAGGCGGCTTTACGGTGAGCATATCTGCTATCAAATGCCTCTCCAGCGGTCGTCTAACAACCCCGAACAGGAATCACAGACTGGTGTCATCGAGCTGAACGAGGACAACATCGAGCACGTCGAAGTCATAGTCAGATTCTTCTACTATAACAACTACGATGTTGGAACGAGCCACGGCGACCCAAACTTTCACCTCAGCGTCTTTAAGGTTGCGGACAAGTATCTGCTTCCCAGCCTCCAGGCTGTTCCACCTGCGCACTTCACCAAGGACGTGCGCAATTGCGATATCGAGCAGCTGGCAACAGCCGTCCTCTCGGTCTATGATTAGGACGCGAACGTTGGCGGACAACTGCGATCGGTCATCGCACACTTCGTAACCACATACGGGAGTGACCTCTTTGCCCGCAATACTGTCAAGGCGAGACGCTTCGCAGTACTGCTGAGGCAGGCTCATACGGACTTCGCGGTGGATGTGGCTGAGGCACTGGGATGCTCGAAGTTTGGAGTAAGGCTTGCTGTACCAGCGCCGGCGGGGATGCCTTCGTCCCTACGCCACCGCCCTGCCGCCGTTGGTCTTGTGGTTGCAGGGCAAGATAGCTCCGTCTGACGAAACCTTTCAAATAGTGACGAGAAGAGCGAGACGCAGCATTGTGATATGGCTAGCGGGTGTCGCAAGCAGAGATGTCGCCATCAAGGCATTTCGGTGTAGACTTGCCGCCAAAGCAGCAAGCAAGGGAAAGGCAGCCGTATAGCTGATTCAGTACGCGGTGATTTGTAGACACGTGAAATCACCTTCTCTCTCTAGTGCCTTCCATCGTTGGTAAGAAATTTTACTCACCACTACTGACTGCGGCGTGTTGAATAAACTCACCAATCTGGCAGCTCCTCCATCCCCGGCACTCAATCTCAACACAGGCTCACTAGCATGGCTTCGAGCTCGCAAGAAAAGGACGCTTCGAGGTGAGAATGAAACACTATCCGCGATATCAACTTATTCGGTAGTGACTTATCATGTGCAACAGGCTCTTCAACTCGACAGAACCCTCTGACTTCGTCGTTCGCTGCGGCGATCGCGAATGGCAAGTCTACAAGCAGGTGCTTTGTACTAAGTCCGACTACTTCAATCGCTCCATTAAAGGTAGCTTCAAGGCAAGCGATTCGGTGGTCCCTTCGCTCGGTATGAGCTGCTCCGCTGACATCTTCCCTACCACCCAGGAATCGCAGGAGAACTCCATCGACTTGCAAGAAGACGACCCAGACGCAGTTGATCTCCTGCTAGAATTCTTGTACACCGGTGACTACACTACCAACCCCGGCGCCGAAGCTGAAGGTCACGTCTCCGTCTTCGAGATCGCCAGCAAGTACCTCCTGGACAGTCTCAAAGAGCTTGCCGAGCGCCGATTCAACGAGGAGATGCGTCGCGTGTCCGACCTGAATGGGGCGAGAGGATGTGCGCAGGGCATAGCCGCTCTCTACAACCTTGATCACCGGCCATCCTTTGCGGTTGAAGCTCTTCAGGTTGTTGCTAGAGCTCGCGGTTGTCGACAACGTCTTCAGCGGTGACAACGGAGTCGTCTGGGCAAGAGATCTCTGCGTTCGAGCTCCAACCGGATTTCTCCTGGATGCTTTCAAATTCTTTCAAGGGGCCGATCTTAGCGTGCTGGAATAGACGGACTGCACCGTGGTTCATGGAGAAAGTGTTGTTTGCGGTTCGAGATGAGGCGGCGGTTTGCACATCTTCTAGGGAGGCACTGCTTGAGCTTGATAGAAGCAAAAACCTTTGCGATGGCGGATGGACAAACGATCGCTGCCAAGTAGTTTGATAACATGTCAAATAACATGCTCCGTCTAGTGCCTTCCACCAAGACGAAACGATCTGCGTTGACTCATCGTTCTGTCTCTCGGTCAACCTTCAAAGTGGTAGCTTTGTGCTTTGTTCATCTCATCACGTCCAGTTCAGCATGGCCCTGGATCCAGAGAAGAGAAGCACGTCAAAGTAAGGACTAAACATCGCTGCCGCTGCGCATTTAATTGATGCTAACTCGAATTGTCAGGCTCTTCAACTCGAAAAAATACTCGGACTTCACCATCCGCTGCGGAGAGCGTAAATAGCCAGCCCATAAGAGCATTATATGCATCTCATCTGATTACTTCGAGCGTGCCGTCACTGGTAGCTTCAAGGTGTGTAGTAAAAGCTGCTGGATAAGCGTTCGCCGCCATTGGTGGTAGGATGGTTCCAAAGCTGACAGATGTTTTGCAGGAGTCTCAGCAGGGTGTCATCGAGTTACAAGAGGATGACCCGGACTTGGTAAATCTCATAGTGGAGTGGTTCTACACCGGTGACTACACCATCACCGCAGCCACCAAAGCATCTCTCACCGAAGGCGACGCCCACGTTCGCCTCTTCGAGCTCGCCGGAAAGTACCTCCTGGACGATTTCAAGGAGCGCGTTAGTCGCTCGCTTCGCGGAGCATAAGAAGTCAGCCTGGGGTAGCGATCAGTTCGCCGACTGTACGTTTCGAGTCTACGACATGGACACCGGCGCCAGCCGCTCATTGCGCAAGGCCATCGCCAAAGTCGTCCGCAAACAACAAGACATCTGCTGGAGGCATCCACTCCACACCTCGACAACGTCTCAGATGTTTGAGATGATGGATCGGAGTCACAGAGACTTCTTCAGGGATGTGCTCATGTTCACCGACGTGGAGCTTTATCATGAGTAGGTGGCCGTGGGAAGGTGTCGCTGTTCGATGAGAGGCGGTGAAGCGCACCTGTCTCTCATACAAGCGTTGGATCGAGGAAGCGAGACTCAGGTTGCCATGAGACGTGTTGATCATGCAAGCTGTTGGGTCTGTAACTGATTCAAGAAGACCAGCACCAGGACACCGATCTTTCCAGTCCGACAACGCTACCGTTCAAAATTGGTGTGACACGCACCGCGCGAACACATCTAGGAATATCGAAGTAAGATCTTCGTGCCACCGCAGCCTCAGGTCATCCTCAAGTGAAGTCCGACGAGATACGCGAAGGTCGCCGAAGTGACCTCCCCGATCCAACCACACTCCATCTTCTTGCGCATTGCCCTGCTACAGTCCAATCAATCCCACCTTCATCATGTCTAGCGTTTACCACGATCGTGAAGAGGTTCGTTCCGTCCCTTAATGCCATGTGGTTGCTGCAGGGCCGATCTGTTACACAGGTGAAGTCATCGTCGTACTATCGAAAACATCTCCAAACATCCTCTCGCCTTTCCTTCCCCTCAGCCGGCAACAGGAGCCTCGGATTTCCCATCCTGTTCGAGACCGGCCGCGCCATTGTCGCTTTTTTTGTGGGCCGCTAGACGCCTCGAGGCCAATCATGCCGAGGGGAAAATTCTTCTAGAATTGTAAGCATCCTGGGCCCGCCGAAAGAAAGTGCATTTGCCGGCGGCGAGCAGAATGGCCGATCGCGGGTGGGTGATGTCTATGATGTGGTCTTTCTTTCGTACATACAACATGCTATAGTAGTTGCCTCTTGATCTTGGGATTGTGAGGAGGAAACGACCGCATCAATGGCGTCTATACTGAGTCCTGGCGAGGCTGGTGAGTTGGCCCCCCACTGTCAATAATGACTACATATGCAAGTGAGTGCTAATGCGTCGAAACAGTCGCCAGAATCGCATACCTCGCCTCAGACACCATCATATCCGTCCAGCCCTCGTTAGCGACCGAGTCCGAGTTCTCCGTCTTCCTCCACCAGTACGCCTCGAACAAGGCGTCGAGTCTGGTGTGCAAAGATGTGCCAGACGTGCAGAGTGTTCGCCACAATGCGGACCCTCTGCTCTCAGCATTACAACCTATTCGGGACGGGAGGATCACGAGCGTGACGACGAGCAGTGGCGTGCTCGTGAGGAGTATACCACATCTGTATAAGCTGGCGAAGCACCCGGTTGTGATCCACGTGAGCCTGCACCCTGCAGGTTTCCCAGACTACGCGGATATCACGAGCATACGGAATACTGGGTTCACATTTCTGCAGAGCACTTCGCTGCAGGAAGCGCAGGATCTGGCGTTGACAGCACACGCGCTCGCGATTCGCAGTGGCAAGGGTATCGTACATTTCTTCGATGCAGCAAACTCGAAGAGTGACCAGCCAATCCCACATGAGAACCGGGAGCTAGTCTCGAATGTGTTGAACAGGGAGTTGGCGCAGCAGCTTCAGTCTACCAGAAACGACGAGTCGACTCTATATGTCAGTGAGGGCAAGACTACCACCTCCACGATTGGTGCGGAGCTCGCGAGTGGTGCTGCTAAGGCGAGCGCGACTACACCAGCTACACAAGCGACTCCCGCCACTACTCGGGATCCTTCGACGACATCGTCATCTTCCTCAGACCGACGAGACAGCAGCTCGCATGCATCCGAGGCCGAATCGGCTACCACGGTCTCGTCTCAACCGAAGCCAGTTGATTCGGACGACATCGACTTCATCTGCTCTGCCATCTGGTCGCAGATCAAAGCAGTGACGGGCCGTTCATACTCTGCGTTCCAATACACTGGACCACGGAACGCAGAAGCCGCCTTGTTCCTTTTCGGCTCAGATCCTGGCATCTTCAGCCGAGAGTTCGACGCAGCATCCTCTTCCGACTTCTTCTCCCATGTTGGGCTTCTCACACCCACCCTATACCGCCCATGGCTGCCAGAGCGACTTGTCGAGGTTCTGCCGAAGAGCGTGAAGAAAATCGCGGTGTTGGAGCAGATAAAGAGAAAGACGACGAGATGGGGACCGGTATTGCTGGACCTTTTGACGTCTCTGAAGGGCAGTGCAGATATCGAGAAAGTGCCTACGATTGTTGGATACCAACTTGGATACATCGCGTACACCACGGTCACTCAAGCTTTGAGCGGCATCTTCCAGAACCTGCTGTCCAACAGCCCAATACAGAACCTCGAAATCGGAGCCCACGATGGCCCAACACTCAGCCTTACCGGCACACAGAAAGAGTTTAAACTTTCGCAGCCGGCATTGGAGAATGCATACATGAAGATTTTGGATCAGGTGTTTGGTCAGCGACTATACATTGCAAATGCGCTTAAGGCGAGCAGTGCGGGTATTGCCAGCACAACGAGATCCAGCCCAGAATATGGCTTTGGCTCTTTGCTCGCGCGGAAAGAGCACCGACGACGTTTCGTGGGTGAGGTGCAAGCAGCTGCGAAGACCCGGGACTTCACCACCAATACTCCCCAGAAGTGGCTCTCGCAATGGGCTCTAGTCGCGGATAAGGCGGATGACGTGAACAAGATCGCACCAGAGGTCATTGGAAGACTTTCGACTGATGGCTCGCCAGCTGCTACGTCACTTCTCAAGTCCAAGGGCCTCTTCTACAAGGAGAGCCAGTGGCTCATTGGCAGCGATGCTTGGTCCTACGATCTCGGCAACAGTGGTGTGCATCATGTCATTGCTTCCGGCGCGAACGTGAACATGCTCATCATCGATTCTACACCTTACTCCGAGCGTGCCGCACAGGATGCCGCCCGGCGAAAGAAGGACATCGGGCTGTATGCCATGAATTTCGGCAACACATACGTGGCGTCTGTAGCTGTGTACAGCTCATACACGCAGGTCTTGCAGGCTATGATGGAAGCTGAGGCATTCGACGGCCCGTCTGTCGTCATGGCGTACCTGCCTTACAACAAGGAGACCGACAGCCCGCTGACTGCGCTTCAAGAAACGAAGAAGTCTGTTGATCTTGGCTACTGGCCATTGTACCGATGGGATCCGAAGGCCGAGGCGAAGGGTGAGGAGTGCTTCAAGCTTGATTCTGAGAGGATAAAGCAAGAACTGCAGGAGTTCCTGAAGAGGGACAACCACATGTCGCAGCTGATGAGGCGGCATCCACAATATCATGCTAATTTGTCTGAGAGCTACGGAAGTGAGGTGCGCAAGGTGCAGAAGCGAAAGGCCAAGGATGCGTACGAGACACTTCTGGAGGGCTTGCAAGGTGCACCGATGACCATTCTGTTCGCAAGTGACAATGGCAATGCGGAGACTCTATCGAAGCGACTTGGCAACCGAGGCAAGGCGAGAGGGTTGAAGACGATGGTCATGGCAATGGACGACTACCCGCTCGAAGATCTTGGCAACGAGGAGAATCTTGTGTGCATCTCCGCGACCGCCGGCCAAGGGGAGTTTCCTCAGAACGGCAGAAATTTCTGGGAAGGCGTCAAGAACTCTACAGATCTCGATCTGGTCAATGTACGCTTCACGGTCTTCGCACTTGGTGACAGCCACTACTGGCCTCGGAAAGAGGACAAGCACTACTACAACAAGCCTGGTAAAGACCTGTTCGCACGCCTGGCCGCATTGGGTGGCAAGGAGATTGTTGAGATTGGTCTTGGTGACGACCAGGAGCCTGACGGATTCCAGACTGGTTACCAGGAGTGGGAGCCTAAGCTCTGGGATGCCATGGGCGTTGGTAACGTTGAAGGCCTGCCAGAGGAGCCCCCGCCAATCACGAACGAGGACATCAAGATCGAGAGCAACTTCCTTCGAGGCACGATCGCTGAAGGATTGGTGGACACATCTACCGGCGCCATCAGTGCGGCGGATCAGCAGCTCACGAAATTCCATGGCACGTACATGCAAGACGATCGCGACCTTCGAGACGAGCGAAAAGCACAGGGTCTGGAGCCAGCTTACAGCTTCATGATTCGGTGCCGACTGTCCTCTGGGGTTGCGACTCCACAACAGTGGCTGCAGATGGACGAGATCTCGACCAACTTGGGCAACGAGACCATCAAGCTTACCACCCGACAGACCTTCCAGTTCCACGGTGTGGTGAAGGGCAAGCTGAAGCCGGCTATGCAGGCTATCAACCGGGCTTTGATGACCACCATCGCTGCTTGCGGAGATGTCAATCGAAATGTCATGTGCTCTGCACTTCCGGAACAGTCTGCTCTACACAGCGAAGCGCATGAGGCGGCGAAGAAGATCAGCGACCACTTGCTCCCGAGCACGAATGCGTACCACGAGATCTGGCTTCAGGACGATGACAAGAAGGTCCAGGTCGCAGGTGATGCGGTGCAGGACTTCGAGCCACTCTACGGACCGACTTACCTTCCCAGGAAGTTCAAGATCACTATTGCTGTACCGCCACATAACGACACTGACGTATATGCCCACGACATTGGCCTCATCGCGATCAAGAATGACGACGGCTCGCTCAAGGGCTTCAACGTGCTCGCTGGTGGCGGTATGGGTGCCACGCACAACATGAAGAAGACTTACCCACAGATCGGACGTATGCTTGGCTACGTCGACAAGGAAGTGGTCCACATCGTCTGCGAGAAGATCATGTTGGTACAGAAAGACAACGGCGACCGCAAGAACCGCAAGCAAGCTCGTCTAAAGTACACTATCGACCGCATGGGCCTCGACGTGTTCAAGAGCAACGTCGAAGAGCTCTGGGGCAAGAAGTTCGCCGAAGAGAAGCCTTTCCACTTCGACAGCAACGTCGACACATTCGGCTGGCTTAAGGACGAAAAGGGCATGAACCACTTCACCATGTTCATCGAGAACGGTCGTATCGAGGACACCGCCGAATTCCCGATGAAAACCGGCTTGCGCGAAATCGCTAAGGTCCACAAGGGCGAGTTCCGATTGACCGGCAACCAACATCTCATCCTCTCCAACGTCGCCGACGCAGACCTCGACACGATGAAGGACATGCTGAAAAAGCACAAACTCGACAACACAAACTTCTCCGGCATGCGCCTCTCCTCATCCGCCTGCGTCGCTTTCCCGACCTGCGGCCTCGCCATGGCAGAGTCCGAACGCTACCTCCCCGAACTCATCACCAAACTCGAAGGCGTGCTGGAAGAAAACGGCATGCGCCAGGACAGCATCGTCATGCGCATGACTGGATGTCCGAACGGTTGCGCTCGGCCTTGGTTGGCTGAGGTAGCGTTTGTGGGGAAGGCTTTTGGAGCTTACAATATGTACCTTGGGGGCGGGTATCATGGGAATAGGTTGAATAAGCTCTACAGGAGTAGTATTAAGGAGGAGGAGATTCTGGGGATTATGAAGCCGCTGTTGAAGAGGTGGAAGCTGGAGCGGGAGGAGGGGGAGAATTTGGGGGACTTCTGCATCAGGGTTGGGATGATTAAGGCTACGCGGGAGGGGAGGGATTTCCATGAGGATGTAAGTGTTGATGATGAGTGAGGTTGTGAGGATGAGTGCTAATTGTTTGTGCAGACTGCTGAGGTTGAGAGCGATGATGAGGCTTGATCTGTTCCTGTTGGATGGAGGTCTTTTGGGTGCATGGCGACGGCGTCTTGGATTGGGAGAGGTGGTCTTAGCGATGAGATACGGATCGGAGGTTAGAGTCTCTGCCAGTATCAGCTGCGACGTCGTTTGAAAAGCGGACTGAATACCACTTTAAGCAATACACATTACAACTGCTTACCTCGCGTTTCGCGATCCCTCAACTCTATACCCGACGAAGCGACATCTTCCCTATGAGCCCGATTCCCCGTATAACCTCAGACCTCATGATCGTCCCTCTGCATATGACAGCCTTGCTCATCATCTGCACGACATTTCTCCGCCCGTGTCAGAGCCCTGTCATCGCATCTCATGGCCCAGCTCCCACCTCTGATTGGCTCACGCTCCTGCCTAATTCAGCTTTGGCTGGCGAATGGGAAGAGCGATGATGAGCACAAGCACTCCCAGAGCCGACCTCACCCGCCGGAACGTTACTCATATGCTGCGCTTACAGCGCTGGAGTGTAGGGCGTTGATTGTTTGCCGAACGTATGTGGAACGCGTGGGGTTTGGATGGAGGGGCAGGCGTTGGAAATGCCTGGTAGAATGTGACGGCTTTTGGCTGGGGTTGTGTATATGTAGGGACCCCACGCCTTCTTTGGTGGTGCACATACTGTCTTTTGATATTGTGCTGTGGTTGTATTCTGCTGAACGATTGATACTAACGATTGTATCATTGATCGGATCAAATCGAACGACACTCGCTATTCTCTGATCGATCCCTACCGCAGTCAACCACAACAATTCAGCCTGACATCGACGGATGAATACCCTCTCCCTCCTCCTCAACGGCCAAACACCACCGCATCTCCCCCTCGACCTCTTCCTCCTGCACAAACATCTCGCCAACCCCACCATGTCGATCACAACAACAATGACCATGACCCGCCAATCCCAAGCTTCCACACCAACCCGCATAACCCTCCGCCCATCACCCTCCCGAACACCCTCCCGCTCCTCCTCCACATCCTCCACATCAACGATCCGTCCAAGCATCCGCCACAAACGCAGCAGTTCAAGCGATTCATCTGGCTGGTACCACAGCGAAGACAATATGACGCTGGAGGAGATCACAGCCCGCCTAAGTACGCTAGAGAAGCGTTTCGAGCGCTGGGTGAGCGTGTGTGCGACGAACATTGTTATGGCGTTGTTGAGGCCTACGCCGGGGGCGCCGGTGGTGTTGTTTTTCTTGCATCCGGTTTGTTTGATGTTGTTGGTCCTTATTTTGATTGGGTGGTGGTTGTTTGGGTGAAGACGGAAAGTTAGCGGCTTTGTTAAAGACACCATAATAAGGAAGAGCGTGTTCGGAAGAGACCGGATCACCGATGGAGCCTATGGGACCTTCATGGTACCCAGAGCTCGGTTACAACACCGGACTGGATTGGCAGGGTGGCCAGGCGCACAGGTCGGCGAACGAGATGGCCAGTTCGGTTGGCCAGCGAAGGCCGATTCTAAGCAGGGCCTTTGCGGGCTGCCAGGCCAGGAGGGAAGGAGGAGAGGTCGAAGGGACCGTCAGGGAGTCGTCCAGGGTCCCATTCATGTCGTCGCTTCGGCAGAGTGTGACATGGAATTGCGTAATAATACAGCACTGTAAACTGCGTATCCATCTCCCACGGTCCACCCCTCCCTCACCCACCACCCTGGTTGAAGTTCATACTGTACCCGCCGGAATTCTCGTCCTTGACAAACTGGAAGTTATTCGTACTCAGTCCGAACGGCTTCAAAATACTATTCCCCAATCCCTTCAACTTGCCCATCATCTCCGCCATCTCCCTATCTCGTGCCTCGTCCAGCCTCGGCCCCAGCGTCCGCACTGCCTCATCAACCTGCCGCTTGTCCATCGTAGAAAGACAGGGTTGGAGGGAAGGATGCAGCACAGTACGATAGTCCTCCTCCGCGCCCTGTAATTCGGCCCAGCCGCCTGATTCTGTGCGGGCTTTGGCGCGGCGCATGAGGAGTTTGAGCTGGAGCTTCTTCACTTCGGCGAGCGTATGTCCTGACGCCTGCAGCCGCTTCATCCGCGCCTCCATATCGGGGCTTAGTTCTTCCACGTCCCCGTTCCCCAGCTCTTCAACGCCGTCCTTGCCATCCTCATCCTGCTTCCGCTCCTTGCGCACAGAAGGCAACCCCTCCAATCGCTCCAAGTTCCCGATCCCCTTGGTCGCGCTCTCGCTCGCTTGCTTCCACTCCCGTAACTTCAAGTGACAGGCTGCGACGTTGGAGCGGAGGACTGCGATTTCGTAGTCGAGGTAATTGGGGCAGGAAGATAGAGCGCGGTCGTAGGTTTGCACGGCGTTGTCGTAGGAGCCAGACCCGAAGAGTTGATTGGCGGAGCCCTTCAGTGAGTTGTATTCGGCGAGCAGGGCGGCTTCTTCTTGGGGTGGGAAGCGATCGTCCTTCGGTATGGGTGGAGAGGTGGTGGGCGAAGGGTTGTTGGCGTCGGAGGTGGAGTCGTTGGTGGTTGTGTTGGTGGGTGATGGGTCGTTGGTGAAGGAGTGAAAGGACTCAGTGTCAGAGTCGTCGGAGTCGTCGTTTTGTGGGGTCATGTTGAAGTTTTGATAGGGAGCAAAGACGAACCAGGAAAGTCAGAAGTGGTGGTGTTTTGTCTATACAGCGGAAGCTTCCGCACAACTCTCCAAATGTGAAGGTCTAATACTTCCATTCTCTTCCTGCATGTCCCAACCATCAATACAACCAGCATGCCAGACACGCCTCTATCCTCCACCTCGCCCTCAGGCGCCTCGACACCATCCAACACCACCAACTCCCGCTTCGCCGCACAACATGCATCAGCAGAGGACGTGCTCAAAGAGCAGACCGTCGGCCTCGTTCACCTGTCCGACTTCCGCAAGCGACGGGCAGAAGCGCTGGAGCAAGTGAGCAGAGATGTCACTCCGGGTGCGGGGAGCGGCGCGAGTACTCCGGACGGCGGGTAAGGGAGACTTGATATGATATCACTGAGCGGGTGCTAATTGACCAAGTACAGTGAAGCAGCCTCCACCAACCCGCTCGCCTTCAAGAAGCGCAAGAAGGCCGTGAAGAAGGGAGGACTGTCATTTGGCAATGACGACGAAGAGCCAGAAGAACAGACGACCAAGCCGAAGAGCAACGAAAGCAAGCCGGACGACGCTTCAGCAGCAGACGACTCCGAGTCCGCCACCATAAAGAAAGGCCCCCTCCGCCCCAACACCACCCACCCCACCGTCCCCAAAGCTCTGACCAAATCCGCCCTGCTCCGCGAGGCCAGCCGCAGAGACGCTCTCCGGCAAGAGTACCTCCAACTCCAAGAAGCTGTCCGAGCAACAGAGTTCTGCCTTCCCTTCGTCTTCTTCGACGGCAAAGACGCGCCCGGCGGCGTTTGTCGGATGAAGAAAGGCGATCAAATCTGGTTGTTTCTGGATAGAGCGAGGAAGGTGGGTGCGACGGCGAAGGGGGGCGCGAGGAAGGAGTGGGCGCGGATTGGGGTGGATGATTTGATGTTGGTCAGAGGGGAATTAGTTGTGCCGCATGCGAGTGCTAACTACACGGGACAAAGGATGGGCGCATGGCTGACGGACTCCTAGCACTACGACTTCCACCACTTCATCCTCAACCGCTCCGTCGGCTACAACAACACTCCACTGTTCCCTTACTCCGCCGAACCTACGTCCGCTACCCCGAAGCACCTCATCGCGCCTCCTGACTCCACTCCAGAGCCATCCTCCACCGGCACGACCTACCTAACCACCGCCTCCGACCGCCGCGCCGCTGCCCAACTCTCCAGCACAGAAACCTTCGCGGACTCGGAGCTGGAAGGTTTTCATGATGAGCCTAATCTGACGAAAGTGGTGGATCGACGGTGGTACGAGAAGAACAAGCACATTTATCCCGCGAGTTTGTGGGAGGAGTTTGATGAGAAGAGGGATTATGCGGCGGGGGTACGGAAGGATGGGTTGGGGAATGCGTTCTTTTTCTCGCGGTGAGAAGGGAAGTCATTGAGGGACGGGCAAGGCTACCATAGAGGTGGACATCGCAAGAGGAAAAATTCCGCTCCAGAACGGCGTTGTTCTAGAGATCCTGCAGTAGTTCGCCGATAGCATGGAATCAAAATGCACTGTTGACGTTGGACGAAGGGCACCCTCAGCTCTATGTTAGTCACGTGCTCAAGATATACGTCACTTTTCTCAGGCTTCGTCTTCAAATGCTCAATGCCAAGCAAGCAATCTGACTTTGCCTTGCAAACACCAATCCATCTAATAACCAAGACATTCGTTGAACGACAGAACTTCGTCTGCCTCCTTACATCGTCCTTCTGATATCGAAGGGTGACCCTCAAACCTTGCTGCTGTCGTGACAAGCACAGCCACAATCGCAGACCCGCCTTAGCTGGGTGAATGATGCAGGTTCGAGAATTGCGACGGTAACACGAAAGAAGCACTTCTTCAAAATCACTTCTGAACGATCCTCACAACTTTTGGTGCTTCCTTGACGGTCGCTCAACCCAACACAACCATGGCCAACTACCAATCGCTCATCTTAATATGTCTCATCGCCCTCGTTCTCCTCCCTGCCCCGACAGCAGCCTTCGGCGCCGGCAACATCGCTTCAATCTCCAACATCGAAGGCCATAACTGGCGCCATGGCGATATTGAGGATATGCTTAAGACTGTTGCTTTCTTGCGTGGTACGCCAACCTCAACCCCCTCAACCCCAACTCCATCATCACATCTATTGTGTATGCTTACTTCTTGTTTGTAGGCCACAAATGGACAAGCATGATGATCAAGCGCACCTACTTCGGCAACTGGCTGCGAGACTATAGCCAAGCTGTTGATGTGGGCACATTGAAGGGTGTGCAGGCGGATACGATTCGGGTGCTGGTGTGGGTGCTGGCGTTTATGAGTTTTGGGTATGCGACGGCGGAGTTTGAGGTTACGGCGGAGAGGTTGGGGGTTTACCGACCTGAGGAGTAAGTGAAACGTCCCGTAGACTGATAGAAGGACGTCGGATGATTCGGAGCGCGCACTAATGTTCGACAGACACATCGACAATCCAAAGGACTATGCCGACAACGCAGATGCTACTCAATTCGACCGCAGACTTCGAGGCCCTGTCTCACAGGCTGAACTGGCTGTCGATCACAATACTGGCATGAAGAACTACATCGCCAACGAAAGTGGCGGCTGGGCCACCTCACTCGGCTACATCAAATACAGCTTCGCGCGGAGTATTCACTTCGGCCGGCTGTACACCCATGGCGCCCAGAGTGGAAGGGAAGAAGACTTGTGCGAGGCTCTCCGGTGCTTAGGCCAAGGGTTGCATTGCGTAGAGGACTTCGGCGCGCACACCAATTACACGGAACTGGCATTACGCGAGCTGGGCTACCACAGCGTTTTCGCTCATGTCGGAGCACAGACGATGATGAATCTTCACGGGAAGCAGGTCTTTCCTTTGGTGACTGGAACTTTTGGCGGTGTTGACTTCTTGCATTCGGTGCTTGGCGAGGCTACGGACCACATCACGCAGACCGAAGTGAATCAAGCCGAAGTCGACCAGCTCGATGCCGCGCTTACTCATGCTCAAGCCGCACAGAACTCTGGCAAACGCAGTGCTGGTGATGACCCAGCTGATAGAGCCTCTGGCTTTACTAGCCTGCTTGCTCAAGTTCCTGGAACAAATGGACTCATCCAGGAAGCGGTTCAACTGCAGGCTGCTTCGGATGCTCAACAAGCCGAGAACGAGCGGAACGCAGGTGGCGCAAGCTACGATAGCTCCTACGCACCATACGGCAACCAGTACGACACAGCTCGGGCGAGCAATCCTCCAGCCCAACAGTTCCAAGCTCCTCCAGGATCGCAAGGTGGTCCACCAAAGCCAGGCATCCCAGGCGTGAACATGAACGTCGACCCGCAGGCCGCTATGGCCAAGATCTACCCTCTTCTCGCATTCCGAGACAAAGTCGTGCGAACAATCTCCGGCATCGTCTCGAAGATCCCAGGTCTAGAGAAAGCAATCGAAACGATCTCAGAGAAAGTCACTCTCTTCATCATGGGCCTCCTAGCACCCTTCATCAAGCCCATAATCGCAGCCGCCTCAAACGCACTCAAGCAAGGCAGCGGCACGGTCGTAGACGCAAGCGCGAAACAGCAGTACCTCGTATGGACCGACCCCACCAGCACCGACCCAACTCACTCCATGCTCTCAAAAGACCACTTCTCTAATATCCTCAACGCGCCTTCTGGCCAGCTTGCAGCAGCTACTTTGAAGTACGTCGCTCCGAGAGTGATATACGGTTGGGACCACCCCGAGGTGCCGGAGCAAGAGATCCTCCAGGATGTCGGACGGGTGTTCCATCACCCCGCGCTTCGCGACCACAACCTTGAGATCCACCGCGAGATGTTCGCCGTGGTAGAGAGATGGGCTCGTGCCCGCCCGCAAGGAGCGAAGGACCTGAACACCATCCTCAGCTCTGAGAGCGTGAGAGCTGGTCGCAACCACACGGTAGCGGATATGCAGTCGAGCATGACAGGCCTCGAATCGAAGCTCCAATCTTTCGGCGCACCCGGCGGCGGCCACGGCCACGGCACAGGCGGAGGTCCTCTTGGGGCCTTCCTTGGTGGCGGCAGTGGAGGGAGGAGAGATATTGATGACTTCGAGGATTCCAACCTAGCGTATGGTGAGGACAGTTACGGGCAGGCGTCGTATGGGCAGGCGCAGCAGCAGCAGGCAGGGTATGAGCCGGAGAATACTGGAGCGTATCCGACGGCTTATCAGCAGGGGTATGAGGAGCCGTTCAATCCGGCGCAGCAGCGGCTTTACGATTCGGGACAGCAACCGCAGCAGCAGCAGGGTTATGATGATGAGTATGGGCAGCAACAGCAGCAGCAGGGGCAGTATCAACAGGGTGGGTACGGAGGGTATCAGGGTCAGGGTCAGGGTCAGGGTCATGGAGGTGGGTATGGGACTTACTGAGATCGATCCTGGTGACGAAGTCAAATGATACAGATGCAACCGATGCTTGGATGGACCAGAGAAGCTGAGCATGAAGTATAGCACAGCCTCATCTTGAATCGTGCGAGGCGTCCAAGTCTGGCGGAAGTTTCGCAGCTGGAGTAATCTGTCTGTGCCGTCGTTTCATCTCTGCGCATGTTGTCCTGTCGACACGACTTCGACACGCTCTCGCGAACGGTAGACATTGCACTTCAGCCATAACCGTAAGCCTTCGTTGGTTATTAGACCGTCCTCCGGCTCTGCTCTATTATCCCCGCTCCTTACCTCTATCGACGAAGTCGACCCTAGTATAGTCGATAGATCCGTAATAGTAGCTAGGAAAACATACGAGGGACTTTAGAGAAGTACCGAGGGTAGAAAGTTATAGGGGTAGAGCTATCGTATACTTAGTTATATCCGCGGCGTCTATCGTACGGAGCGAGCTATAGTATATCGTATAGAGCGTCCGATCTTATATCGCAAAGTATAAGCTATTATATATTATAGAGAGCGAGCTA
>JAABUL010000865.1_pt1 | contig 62645 bp, 77 predicted proteins | sample 5559151 | NCBI WGS metagenome assembly JAABUL01 (sample SAMN10711876, study PRJNA513368) | rock metagenome | isolation source: Antarctica rocks | place: Antarctica: Victoria Land, Pudding Butte sud
ACCCGAATGCCCGGAACGGACGTAGGTAATTCTACAGTTGGTTTGAGCCCCAAGACAAGCCTTCTATTGTCTCAGAATCGAGAATCACTCTCTATGCGATGCGAGGCTTGCAACGACCCGGTGATAGTGAGATGGGAGAAGGTGGGCGTAATAGTAGTATTACAGAAACCAACATTCGTGATGTCTGGGATGCGTATTAGGTCTTGCTGTGGTGAAGAAAAAGCACCCTCGAATTGGGAATGAATTACTGGGGTACCCCTATTTCACATTGACTGTTCCGGATTTTAGAATTTCCAAAATAGGGTCCACCCTCTGCAAATTTTGCCCTGCAACCAACCAATTCGCTGGAGAAGCCTAATCACCACCCCACAGACCTTTAACTCCTTCCATTTGGTATTTAATATGAGGTTATACAAAGGCGGCCCCTTCATGTATATCTGACGTGTTGCAGGATCAATTCCAGCGCGATTCCAGCGCGATTTCAGCACATTCCAGCGCGATTCCAGAGCTCTATGCCCCCCCTTCCAAAGCCCCTTCCAAAGCAGCTGCCGTCAAAGCAACAACCGTCACCGATGACCCAGCCACGGCGACAGCAGGGGTCAGGCTCACGGCTTTAAGAAATCAGATCGGATGGATCTGAATATACCGACTGGCCTGGATAAGAGACTTCGTGATGAGGTTAAGACGTACCAGATGCAGTGCAGATTAGATGCTCAGCGAAGACCTCAGCAGTCTGCATGCGGTCTTGATGCCCTCGTTAATGCAGCACTAGGAGGCGAGAAGCTTGAGGAGTTTGACTTTTTTGAACAGTAGTATATTTGGTGATCGTGAATTATAGAGTATATAGTTTATTAAGTATACACTTACTCGAAAGTACCTGTCATACCAGCAAAAATAGTAGGCATATGAAGTACTGACAAGGAAACAAATCAATTCGTATCTATACTGTTATGCCCGCATGTCTGAAGTGACCGGCTGCAAAATGACCTTTGCTACAAGCTTTCACCGCCATGTGCAAACCTCTGATCTTTCTGACAGTTCTGTCAGTGACCCCTTCGACGTCGGCAATGACCTTAGGCGACAGTCCCTGCTGTAGATGCACTGCTATCCGATCCTTCTGAGTGGAGGCAAGAGAGGGGGGCATAGAGCTCTGGAATCGCGCTGGAATCGCGCTGGAATCGCGCTGGAATTGATCCTGCAACACGTCAGATATACATGAAGGGGCCGCCTTTGTATAACCTCATATTACATACCAAATGGAAGGAGTTAAAGGTCTGTGGGGTGGTGGTTAGGCTTCTCCAGCGAATTGGTTGGTTGCAGGGCAAAATTTGCAGAGGGTGGACCCTATTTTGGAAATTCTAAAATCCGGAACAGTCAATGTGAAATAGGGGTACTGGAACAATAACATAGGATGACATCTCACAAATCTGGAGGTCTCCAGTCTTTCAAGGCCAGGTCGAAGCTTTCCCCCCACCATTCCAACTCTCAACCAAGTATGCCAGTTCGATCTTCAAGGCTCCAGTGTTTCTTCAAAGTACCACTCGAGCTACATAGTCACATCTGTTCCCCACCCTCGCCTCACCAACCTCCCACATCCTCATTCCGTCAACGCACAACTACTCGCTACCTCTACCGGCCTCGGCCGCAACCCCTTCAGAGCACTCTCCCAATGCTGACCCGAGAACCTACAGACCTCCTCACTAAGCCCTTCCCACGACCCAAACGCCATCAATCCCTCTTCCTTCAACCTCTCACAAGTGCGACCCAGCCAAATATTGCCCGTCATACCTCTCAGATGACAAGGCCTTCCGTCCTCTTCTCTGATCACCTCATCCACAATATGCAGCGACCGGACCACAGCGACGCGATACAGCCCAACCAACTGCTCCTCCATGCGGATGTCTGACGCGTGGCCGTAGTTTGCAATCCAGCTCCTGTTGCTGGGGTTGTGGATGCGATACTTGGTGCCGCCGAATTGCGCGTTTTCGTGCAGGTAGAGGGCCCAGGGGGGGCTGTCGGAGGTGGCATACATGTAGGTTGCGATGTAGAGGCTGCGGGGCGGGAGGGCTGCTGCGGAGAGGATGGAAAGGTGGGTAAAACGGTTGATGGGATTGTCTATGCGGATGGAGAGGTGGGGGGCTTTGCGTCGGCGGGCTTTGGGGATGGGTGTGGTTGATGTGGTGGTAGAAATTGGGTTGGCTGGTGAGCCGGCGTTGTTGGGGACGGGGTTTTGCTGGGACATTGCGGTTGTTCTGGCGACTGGTTGCGATATCATTTCGGGGAATGTTCTGGGGTTTTTTATTCAGTTGCTATTCTACCCTGGGATTTCGAAGAGTTTATAACATCTGTATATTTGTGAACTCAGAGTTAGCTAGTGAATGTGCTTCGTATGAGGCATTAGTTGGCTGTAATACGTTCTTCACTTCGTTATAGTGTTTCATTGGTGAATGATATGCAGCTTTCACTCTTTTCTAATTCTTCTCTCCGCAAGCTGATCAAAGATAATGATGACGATACTATTTTAGCTGAGATTTAATATGAACGGCAGAGAAGCACAGATGCTATATCAACAAATGAGAGCCACGCTTATTGCTCTGCTTGTTTTCCTCCTCCGATAGGTTTTTAGCACGAAGCACAAAGACGATAAAAAGCCACGATTGTACTTGCACATTGCCCTTCCACCGTCCTACAACCGTGGTTCTTATCGCTTCCAGACATTTTTTTGGCCGCCCAAAGATTCATGACAATAGTCATACAATGGCCACCGTTTAGCCCGACTCACTGTCCTCGCTATCCTCCCACTCCTCGCTTTCCTCCATCTCAATATCCTTGCCTCCCACGAACTTGCAGTTCGCACCTTCGGGCGGAAGGGCCAGGCCTTTGTTCGTCAATTCGGCACGCACGACCGGATCATAGTTGATGCCAAAGGTGGAGCGGCCTTCTAGGATGCGGCTTTTGCAGACGAGACTCGCGGCTTCCTCTTTGGTCAGGAACTCTTTGAAGGGCTTGTCGTAAAATTTCTTGGTATGGGAGGGATATTCGCCTGTAAGAGGTGGTTTAGTCGAGAATGTGGCTTAGCTGGGGAGTCATGGGGAGCTCACAACGCCAAGTAGGCACTCTCTTGTGTATTCCTCTCAATCGGGACTCAAGCTGCTTCAAGATGATGGCGATTTGCTGGCCGATGGGCCATTGCCAGTCGTTCCAGGGTTGCGGAGTGGAGGCCATCTCGGTGTAGGCTTTGTGCAAAGCTATGAACTCAGTTTGATCATGGTTGGTGGAGTATATGGCGGCGTCGTCGCCGTACGGCTTTGCGAACTGGCAGACGACGTGGGACCACATTAAGTGCCATTGTTTCTCTGTGACTTCAACTATGCTGGTCCTTAGTATGGTTGTCAAAAGGAAAGTGACCATGAGCTTACCTTTCAACATTCCATACTTGATAATCCGCACCTTCTCCCCTGTTGCCTTGTACTCATACTGCGGTGCCATGGCCTCCCCATCTACGGTACAAGTACCATTGGTGCACACAAAGTGACAAAGCTCTCGCCAAGTGGGGATTGTGGTAGTTCCAGAAGGATTTCCCACTACATTGACTTCCTCAGGGAGCAGTGCATCAAAGATCTCCTTGTCCCACTGTCCATGCTTTGCAGCGCCATTCTGGGTCGAAAGCATTTGGGTGCCGCTAAGATAGCGTTCGTAGCGACGGATGAGACATTGTTTGAACCCGGATGGTACCATTAGCTCATGGGCCATCTCGGGATGGAGCTTGAGATACTCGGCCACTTCGTATCGTGGGTTAGCGTCTCGTAGTTGTTCTCAGTGTTGAGACTTACTGTTCTTACTCTTCGAGGAAAGGAAAGCAATCTCCTCATCGTGACTTAGACTGGCACACTGGGTCTCATCGCTGACAAAAGAATTCCATTCGTCAAGACGAAGCTCGAGCTTATCGGACATCTCGAACTGTTTTAGATGACACTACTGACATTAGATCAACGAATAAAGGAAGACTAAGGGTGCGATGAATATCTGTAGTACGGTCGCTCTGTGACATGTAGAGTATATCGTATGAACTGTCTGGACACCACATCACCGGGAAAATTAGGTAGGTGAGGTAAGGTAGGTCTCGGAAGGTGACGTGAGATCATTCTAGCACAACCTCGCTTACAGGCTGGTTCGTCACCATCTAAGACTTCCTCCAAGCTTGTTTGTTTTATATCATCCTGGATGCGCAGAAGCTGACCTGGACCTACTGTCAGCACAGAACTCATACACCTTGATAGACTTCTAAAATCATGATTAACTTCAAAACAGAGTACGTCACAATTTGCATGGTTCAATTCTCTACCTTCTGCATCAAAGAATTTCCTTGTCTTTTGACCCCTTTCTAGAAAGTCTTTGGGAAAGGGCCTAGCCCACTGAATGATGAGTGCCAAGCGGTGGTCATCTGCGCTCCAATCACCGTTCTTTGCATCGTTACTTGCGAACAGGGGACTTCCGCGGATGAACTCAAAGGTCTACCCAAAAGAAATATGTCACTTGGTAGAAAAGAGAACGGTCGTGAAAATCTAGATGTCTCGTTTACGGCTAGAAATACAAGGAGTCCACGTACAACTTTCGACTATATCTCATGAGAGAACTTACGAGACAATCTAAACTCCAGATATCTACACCCGTACCGCAAGGCACGCCTACTGTTAATTCTGGAGCTCTCAAGAATGGTGATTGAATACGAGCGCTTAAATGCTGGCTCACCCAATATGCTGCAAATGACAATAACGGTGGGATTAGCACTCTCAAGATCTGCACCAGAGGTCACACTATTGAATACGTACAAACTCCCAAATCGATGATTCTAACTCTGATATACTTCATCTTTGAGATCAATGGTGTGGAGACAAAGTCCGTGGCTGGTATGTCCGCAGATTTCTCCGTGGCATTGGGCTCAAAACTCCAAAATTTCGTTCTTTCTTAGGAGCCAGGTCGGCTATCTTGAGTGGAGGAACTTTCGAGAGATATTCCGCAATCATGGCTTCTGGGTCTTCCAGCTCAAGCAGGATATTGATGGTTTGATATCTTAGAAATACGTTAGTCGTGTCGTGCAACATTAGAAGAGTGCATTTATAGGAACAGGCCGAGGACTAGATACTACAGGTCACAGACTACTAAAGGCCGCAGATTACTACAAACATGACTCTAAGGAGACATACATTCTCGGTGGAGAAAATCCAGCGCTAAGAGGAGTTGTCGCACAACCTGTTTGACTACTTTGATAGGAAGCATATGATGATTGAAACAAGCCGTATGGTAGCAAATATGTGGGCCGGAGACATCAGAAACAAAACAGACGTGACTGTCATGGGATCCGACATGGTCAAAACAACCAATTAGCTGCGAAACGTGATGTTGACCTGAATGTCTGGAATGCCGGATATCTTAGATATTCTTCCAAGCATACTAACTTCAAAAACATCATGCTTGCCACCGTAGCATTCTGATCGGAGAACTTTAGAGCTACATGTTTATGAAATTTGGAACATTGTAGTCCTAAGCCAGAAGTCAGATCCGGTATCTTACTTTGAGTCGTGCGCAAGCCATACAGTCGAATACTGACCATAATCTAGTTTTCTCAGAACCGTGTATCTTTGATCACCTTGTCGCCCTCGTTGATCCGATGGAAGCCTCCTGGTCCATAGTCATCGGGCTCCTCTCGGTAGCTTGTACGCTTTGCGGTAACCGAAGATCCGATCACTGATTGCCAGAGCCGAGATGATGCGCGAAACCCCGAGAGAGCTCGCAGAAGTGCATTGGCCATCTGGTGGATTCTAAGGAGCGGCCAGTAACACGGCTTTTTAGAGGCAGCCGATTAAGCTTGTCGAGATAGCAGGCCTCAACTGCCGCATCAGATTTTTATAGCATCAGTTCAAGGAGAACAATGGAAGTCAAGGATGATAACACGTTGCATATGTAGGTCGGTACCTTAGTGACGAAATAACGCTCCCGTCAAGGCGCTTTCATGGCGGCCCGCCGCAGCCGCGTCAACATCCTCGACCCGCCATTGCTAGGAACAAACAATCCTACTTTACACCCCAGTACCTTACCTTGAGGTGATTCATTCTGCAGTACTGTTACGTATAACTGGCTGTGGTTCTCTTCTAAAGTACATTTCCAGATATCTGTGGGTATGGATCAATATCTTGGCGTTCTGAACCGCGACATAACCTTGGAAGTCTTGGAACTCGTATGATTGCCACTCACCACCCATCGCTAGGCCAGATGTTGATTATTCCTAGCTAGAGCCGACATCACCCAAATCTCTCCGTAGCTTTGCTCTTACCTCTAGGAACTTATACCTACTATCGAAGAAGTTCATCTATCGCCGGCTCCAGTTCTCTTTCACTCGAGCGACTGCTGGATCCACTCAAATATTGCTACTGCAACTGCTTAGTAACAGTGAGTGGAGTGCGACCGTCCGCGAGATCCGAGTATCATGGTACCCTTCTTTTAATTTCCGTAGCGGGAACCAAGGTGAGCGGGATGTCGAGCTACTCTTTGAATTACTCCCAAGCTTAAAAAGGCTGGCAAATTTCATGTAAGGCGTAGGGTTCTTGACTCAGTCGACGTGCTAACCCGAAGTATGGTAGATGGGATGCTCAGTTCAACATCCCTAATCGGATCATCAAAGCACTGCATGCCGATCATCCACACTGCGATCTATATACCCGCATTGTATGTCGAGAAGACACTGCGCGCACGCTGTCCTACCTCAAAGATTCGCCGATTCTTTATTCACTTGTTGTAAATATTGGCATAGGTCAGCGCCAGGCGTCTAGAGAATTGCAGTACGTAATTTCGACTTGCCCTAACCTGAAGGGTTTAGCGGTTTTAGCAGTGGATTCAGCAGATGAAGGCCAATTTTGGACTAATCTGGGACTACGATCATCGGCTCTGCAAGCCCTGGAGCTTGATCAGGCTATTGCAAACATTGAGGATCTAAGTGACGATCTGGACTGCTCGGCACTGGAAAGATTTTCTATCAACAGCCTGTCGCTTTTCCTTTCCGCTGATGCGCGATTGCGAGGTCTACGTTCTTTGCGAGTGGACAAAGGCTTATCATTCGATCGGCTTGAAAGAACTTTCAAACTTTTCCTTCACAGCTGTCCAGCATTGGAAGACCTAGATCTAACAGGATTCACCGCTCAATTTGACGAAGGCCTCTTTAAGCATTTAGGTAAGACGTTGACAACACTAAGACTTCATGAGCATGAAGACCCTTCTGGGCTCTGCCAGCGGCGTGTACTTTCGCATGCCGAGATTCAAGATCTCGGCAGGTATTGCTGTAAATTACGTCGTCTAGGACTCGATATCGCGTATAATGGAAGATGGGTAAGTCTGAGCTAGCTAAATTTCAAGACATCGTGACGCTGAAAACTTCATGTCTAGCCCACTAACACACTAAATGTACTTGCATATTCGCTTTGGTTCCTTGCGCATATTGAGTTGAACCTCGAGATGAACATCTCCGATCCAAGCAATCCTATACAACCTGCTGCTACACTGTCTACCGTTCTTGGACTCTGGAATCCTCTCAGGACGATGGCAAGGACCCGTAGGCAGACTGAATCCCATATCATACCTGACGCCCGTCTTCGTTCTCTCGATGTTATTGTCGGATCTTTTCGACATCTCTACAACAACGACTTGGCGCAGAGTCAAAGGGCGAGAGAATGTTGGTCTGGTTGGGAAGAGCGCGAACAACAGAAGTTTGAGATACGTCTCTCAGAGCGCGACGATGAGTCCAAAGCTGACATTGCTACCGTTCAATGCGTGGAACTTGAAGCACTGCGGGCGAGACTTGGTGTTGGTGTTCCTCTGAATCACTGGCAGGAGATTCAGTTAAAGGAAGTCACGAGTAGGGCACTCCATGGGTCAGCGCTTGAGCGACACACTGATTTCGTTCTTGACCCTGAGATGGTACGACCGATGAACTTATCTTTTCCCAGTGGTTAGACTAAGACTTCGCATCTTTTGAATTTTGGGTTTAGATGGAGTACGAACCAAGGAGAGGAGCTTTCAAAATCAAGGGAGGATCTTGATTTCAAAAAAGGTTCTGTTCATCAAGTTTTTTCTCCTGGAAGGTTCCTGCTCATTTGCTATGGTCGCTATAAACAATCTGCCGACAAGTTGGTTTGACTTGAGATGGTTGACAATTTTTGTATGTAACTGAGTCTTGCTAGCTGTTCGTATAAATTGATATAGTCCGCACTTGCTATCATGCTGGGTTGGACGCAAAGAGCCCCTCGGCCACAAAAGCTGAAGCTCACCTAGCCTTCCGGTTTGCTACACAAGGGGTATTATCTGTTTCCTAGAGTGAATGAATGAGGCCCGATCTTTCACCGGTGTAAACCAATCATGGAGCTGCGAGGATTTGATCAGGACGACCATGTGAAGCTTTGATCATCTGATGGAGAGTGACTTCTTTTTTCTCGCTTCATCGGTCTTGATGCGTCATCTTTGTATCTTCACTCCAGGAAACACAAAAGGATTTTCGACATTTCTATGATGGGTACTCAAAGCCAGAACTCGACCGCCTAATCAAGTAAGGAATTTGAACTTTGTGCGCTGTGTGCTAAATGATGCTGAGATCGTCTGATTCCCATCAGTCTCTTGTGTGGAAGATGGAGAGTGTGGGACAAGGGGAAGTGAAGATTGTTTCATGACGGTGCAGATTCTGTGACACTGCACGCTGCCGAAAAGATTGTTCACGAAGCTCTTCACCTAACATCGTCACTCTTTCTCATGTTCCAGATCTGCCCCTCTTCCCCACCGTCCGTTGCCTACTTAAATACCCCTCACTTCTTCGAAGACTTTCTCTTCTTTACACCAATCCTAAGTTACAACCACGATCTCCTCCAGAACAATTGACCGAGATACCTCTTCCTCAACTACTAGGTCCTTTCAACAAACAGTCATTAGCAAGCATGGGTTGGTTCGACGACAGTCAGTCTCAGTCCCTCACAAGTAGCACCTTAGCTAGCTGAAATGTTTTCGTGCCATGATTTAGACTCCGATCAGGCAAACGCCGCCAAACAAGTGCAAGGCTTTGGCAACGAAGCCTCCCTTAGCCATGAGCTAATCGCCGGCGCCGCCTCCTACGAAGCAGCCAAAGCTTACGAAAAACGTTGTGACGACCAGGGTATGTCCCCTTTGGAACTCCAAATCCCAAACTCCTTTGGCTGTGCTTGTATGCTAAAATCCCCATAGGTCACCCTGGTTCCTACCAGGAAGCGAAAGAAATTCTTGCCGGTATCACTGGTGGTTGCGTCGACCGCCTAGTCGAAACCCGCGGTATGGACGAGTATGATGTAATGAAGGCAAAGAAAAAGGCCCAGAGTCAGAGCGAGTTCGCCTTGGACCAGAATCGGAGATCGGAGTGGGACACGGAGTAAAGTGGTGGGAGGGCTGGGATTGGAATGGTATCATTTTGATGGGAGAAGCTTTTTACTAGATCAGTACATTAGCTAAGCCAACAAGCGCTGAATCTTCCGTCATGACGTTTCTGATTCCTGGGCCTCTGCTACATCAAATCGTGAGATGACACTACAAAAGGGAGTCTCTGGCGTTTACAATATAGGTACGTATAGTCGAGCTTCTGGGAAGTATGAGATTCACTCCAATTGCCAGTGATATCTGCATCATCACTCTTTTCCGTTGGCCTGTTATGTTACTGTTCTATCTATAGTAAGAAACAAATAGAAAACTTGGCTCTGGGGCTGCGATTCCCCGTCAAGCCCTGAAATAGAGGTTACAAAAAGTCGATGAATGACGGAAAGGGCAACGTCTGCTTTCGAATCCAGGTTATTATCCCGTTAGACTATTCCCACTCACTATGTTCGATTCGCTGTTCAGCTCCGTTTAGTCAAAATGGCCTTTCAGCTTTGCTTACTTCAGCTCGCAATCAAGCTTCGCTTAGTTCTATTGGTCGTTCAGCTCCGCTTAACTCAATCCGCATCTCTGAACCGGTCAATTCCGATGGTTGTGTATATGTCTCTTGCAGCGGAATTGGCTGTTCTATTGAGTCATACCATTCTTTAGCCGCGACAGGCTCGGCTCTTCGAGCTCTTTGCTGCCGCTTGAAAAGGATGAGAATAGTACTAATAATAACAACGATAATAAGACCGCCAGCCGTGCCGCCTGCTATGGCTGAAATATGCGAGCTCGTTGGCCTTTGAGCTGATCGGTGTTGCTGAAGAAGTAGATGCTCCTGAGATATTCACCGGTGTGAATTTGGTTGATAGTCTTGAGGGGAGTCGATGTGATGATATTTGAGCTAGATGAGCCTATTAGGCTTGTGGACATGGAGGAGCTGTCGGTTGAAGAGGCCGTGGATGAAGAGGACGACGACGACGAGGCCAAGCCGTCGATGAGGCTAAATAGGCCGGAGTAATTGACATCGTTGATGCCTTGAGAGATCCTCAAGGTGTGGTTGTCACCGCTTGAAAGTGACTTGGCGATTGTCCATGTGTTAGAGTTACCGAATGCAGAGCCTGATGAGCGACAAATCAGTGCAAGAGCGAATACAACATATTCAAATCAGTGTACGACTCGATCTGAAGCTAAGAATGACTTATCTGTGACGAGTTGAACAGTTTGCCAATTGTTTGCCGTGTCTTGCTGAAGAGTAATGGTCATCGCCTGTAGAAAGTAAACGATTAACGCTCTGTTCATTGCGATTGAGCTGCAGCATAAAAGTACTTACAGTGTCATCATCACCGGCCCATTTCAATTCGATAGGGCTACCAGCAGTTACTGAATTTAGAAGCGTAGTGAGAAAAAGACTTGTCGTTTGTGCAACGGTTGCGACAATCAAAGACGGGCTCATGAAAAGAGTTTTTGTGAAGTACATATTAACGCTTCTGATATCGATAAAAGAACAGACGAACAGACGAACAGACAAATAGATGAATAGACGAATGTAAATAGATCAAACAGTTTGAGAAACAGTCTGAGTCTGATAAACGAGTGATAGTCTTGTATGAACGAAGGTGAACGAGTGTCGATTGTCATGGAACTCTCGAGAAAGGAAATATTTAGAGCAAATTTACAACGACGCGTGAACATTTAGCGATGCATATCGAATTATCTGATATATAAGATATGACCGTACTATGAGAAGAGAGCCTACGTATAAGATGTGGTCCCAAAATGGCACAGGAGCCAATCCATGATCCTAGTAGGAATGACAATCTTCGAATGCAGGAGTGCTCGATAGGTATTCTTCGACTGGTGCTCAGGTCTTATACGGCAAGTTTGAGCTCAGAATGTCCGCAGACTGCCAATTGAATGCGAACAGCTGTCAGTGGGAACGCGCGGACATGGGCTTGATGCTCCTCTGCACATCGTGGTCGATGTTTGAGATGGAGTGACTACTAACTATAGCAGTAGTGCGCTGCAGGAAGGAGCCAAGTGTATAATCAAACCATTCAGAGTGTAACCAAAACTTCTTTGCTTCTATTACCCACCCAAACTCCCTACTCAATTGCTGCGGGTTCGTGGCTTGTCGAAAGGTTAATATTGAGACCTGCACACTTCGATCAAGGCCGAAAGCGTTCATCTACGCTTCTCATATTTGTTCAGACGCAGATGCCGTTGTGTGAAGCTTGTTCCTGTAGTGCGACATAAAAAGGAGGCTTGCTGCGAATCGAATATGAGTATCAACCTCTGCATACGAATGCACGAAACCACTAGTTAGTTCGTTCACAAGGTGAGATTCAGCGCGAAGGAATCTTTTTGAAAAATGTTTCTTCGCAACTGTTACGGAGTCGACGAGCATATCGTGAGAGGCACAATGGAAGCTGCGGTAGCTCGGACGCTTTCTTGACGTTGCAAGAATTTAGGTATCCTGTCAAGCTCACTGCTACGTGGTGTTTCCCCCAGCCTTTCTGTTGGAAATAGGGAACAGTACTGTGGGGTTACAGTTGGTGGAGGGTTGGAAAAGTTGAGCCAGGGCCGAAACTTTTTTTTTTGAATTCCGGCCCGGACTCAACTTTCTGCATATGCTAACCATGAGTTCAAAATTATTCCAACCTCGACTCAGCTTTCTGCATATGCTAATCATGAGCTCAAGAATTGATGTTATATAGTTAAAGTAGCTAGAAGATAAACAGCAAGAGCGAAGTATTGAAGTCGTGCATATGCACAGCTTGAGCGAAGCATCGAGAAAACAGCACAATCAGCATATATCATGAATAGCAAGACGAGCGAAGATTATTCTACATATGCTTAGCATATGCACAAAACATGCGAAATCATGAACTCAACTTGTGACATGCTCATCAACAAGCTATCGCTCACGTTATTCTCATCAGATCTTTCTCGTGTGTTTTCTTCTTCATTCTCATTGTTCAGCTCATGATTTGCATCATCACTTTTCTCATTGTCTTCAACATTTGCATTAAACAAATATTGAGCGAGCTGATTTTCTTTTTAGTATATGCGTGACATATGCGAAGTGCGACACTCATCTTCAAATCATTTAGTCAACTCGTTATCTCATCAGCTCGATTTTGAGCGTCGATGCTTTCGATGTTTCTTTGTGCTTGATTGATGCTGCGCATATGCACAGACGAGGCTTTGATAACCAGATGTGAACTCTTGACATATGCTTCGCATAGGGCCCGAAGCTTTTCCAACCCGACGTCAGGTCTTGGATGTGCGGGGCATATGCCAGTTTTAAAGTTCAACCCGACGTCGAGAATTTTTTCCGACCCCGGCTCAACTTTTCCAACCCCTCGACCAGCTGCACCCCTACTTCGGGGTCGTTGGCAATCTCGCTTAGCCCTATAGGGCGCGGGAGTCAGAGTTTTCACCTCCTTCCTCCCTTCGTAGTTCCTACTTCCTAGAGTAGTTCAATCAATATATATGCACATGCACATACTTCTTCTGGCCCTCATATACCAACACTTTCAGATGTTATTTTTCAATGTTGGCGGAGAGTTGACATTTGCCGTGGGATGTTTGCATGACACATGAAACACTACTATTTGTAGTAGATGTTGATTGGCGGTCACGTTAACGAGATCGCATTATAGGGATCAAAAGCGATGTAAAACTCTACAAACCTGCTGGGCCAGAACGCTGATTAAGTATTGCGAAGGAAACGAAGTAAGTCTCTTCATTCTTCGATTTTACCTGGCTCGCATAGCCAAGAGTATTGCAAAACACGGTGGTGGGTGGGGTGCTGAGTTCTACCTTGCAACCCTAACATATCTTGTGGTACTCTATACACACGTCGTTCTGTGATGGAACTCCCCTACCCGCCACAAGGAACGAGGCAACCACGTTCCTTCCACCTCCTTCATATTACTCTACCATTGAATTAAGTTTATCTCAGCTGCACTAGGCCCATCTAGAAGCCCCCGCATCATCCCCTTCCGACGTGATCCAAACTGCCCCATCCATATCATTTCTCCATCCCATCCGCCGTTTGCTGTGATAACATGCGGCAAAACGTCTTCGATACTCTACGGCTATCTGGAAGAACTATGTTTGATCTACATCTTAGTCTGCTTAGAGTCAGATTACTATACTGTCTTCACGGAAACCTGCAGCTGTGGCGAGAATATGAGGTAGATGTGTACCTTGTTGATCCAACACGTTCAGATTCTGACCAAATTGTCGCAGGCCGACACTATAATCGGTGAGCAGCATGGTTTTCGACCTATGAAAGCGAGGTAGTCTTGCAGATGGCCTTTTGGGCTCGACGTGCTCTCCGCGCAATATAGTGCTAATGCCGAAAACTGTCTTTTGCCATTTCAACAACCATATAATGATGACTTGGGTCCTAATCTGGAGCTCAAAATTCTTGGGACAGTGGAATACACAACATTCGACCCAAAAACGTGGAGGCTATTCTCCTATCACAAGTCGAAGGTGCCCTATTGCAGTGACAGGTTTTGAGAGCCAGCCACATCATTTACGAATACTACCGATTACTACAGTATCTTGGCACCAGACGTGGAGCTCTCTTTCCTTTCATTGGTGAAGGTATCTTCATCCAAGATGGAGGAACCTGGAGACTTTCTCGAGAGCTCCTGCGTCGGCCGTTCCCGAGAACTCAATTATCAGAACCTCAAAGGATTCATCGAACCTATCAGCAGCGTTATGGCTAATCTCCCCACGTCCAGTGTCGTCGACCTTCAACCATTATTTTTTCTATTTACTTTGGCTACTATTACAGCACTAGTGCAATGCATCATTGGTCAGTCTGTCGAAATTTTCGAAAACGAAGAACACAACACTTTTGCCAACAGCTTCAATTATACCTCAAGGGTTATTGCCTTACATATACGATCTTATCGACTTCTACTGGGCTTATAGCATATCAAAATATAGTTCTGCCTGTAAAGATGTCAAAGACTATGCTGATGGCTTTGTGACGTGAGCTCTAATTGAAAGAACCAAAGACACAACAGGGACAACCTCAGACCGCTACAGCGTCATTGAAGATCTTTATACCGAATTGCAGGACCCTGGGCTGGTTCGCGATCAGCTCATCAACATCTTCCTTGCCGGCAGAGATACTACGGCTTGCATTTTGTCGTGGACTTTGTGAGTACTATTTTCTATTTTTGCGTATCTTCGCTCGTCTCGTTTCTAAGACTTCCAAATACTGACTGGTGAAATTTGATAGCTTCCTTCTTGTCCGACAACCCAAAGCTCTGAATCGTCTTCGAGAAGATTTCAATCCGTTGTAGAAGATGGGGTAGAATCGACCAGGCTCCACACCCCAAAATTAGTCTATCTCAAGTGTGTCCTAAACGAAAGTAAACGATAGCTCCTTATACTTGCCATATCTGTCTGACGCACATCGTCTCCTCAGCTCTTCGACCCTACCCTCCAATACCAATAGGTGTTCGTTTCGCTCAGAAAACAACTTGGTTGCCCAAGGAGGAGGTGCAGATGGGAATACTCCAGTTCTCATCCGCCGCGGCTTAGATATTGGATTCGTACCTTACTACATCCACCGACGAAAAGATCTTTACGGCCACGACGCCATGAATTTCCGACCTGAAAGATGGGAAGGAGCAGAGCTTGCAAATATTGAATGGGCATATCTGCCGTTCCATGGGGACTCTAGACTTTGTCTTGGCAGTAAGTGTCCTTTTAGAGCAACGGTCGAGAAGGTTTTAGCATTAATTGTTTTCAGACTTTGCCTTAATAGAAGCCTGCTGTGCCACTAGCGTATCTTTCAAGAGTTTCCGGATATTAGGTTGCCACCGGACTATCCAGTCGTCCCAACAGGCCGGGAAAAGCAAGAGCCGACTGTCTTACTGAAGAGCGCAGACGGCTACAAAGTGCTTCGCAAATGATCTAAGATGTGGTTGTTGTAAATGCTCATGCCTGGAGAGTCTCCAAAAGCTTTCGTCACTCGTCTTTCTTCAACAAAGTAAATAGCCATAAGCCTAGGTTCTCCCCATTTAACCCCATGAATATCTTAGTGCTTGGACGACGGACTTCTCATCACTCTTTGGATATTCGATCACGGATTACAAACTCAGAGAAAACCAACACATATTAAATCAGAGAACACAGATCTAAATCCTTGATCTGTACCTCATACCGTGCGACAAAGCGATGGCTACACTATGAGTATGTATTATTGGCGGTGACGCAAGCGTTGAATGCTGAAAAGGGACGAACTCTAAGATTGTTAGCTGTTGCTCTCCTATATAAATCCGCTCTCTGGTTCCGGATTAGCTGCTCTTCTGCACTACGTCGCCTCTTGCGAAGGTTTCCGCGAGAGCAAGAAGGCGACAATGCTTTCAGCTCATGCAGTCAGAATTGGCGGTGATTGGCTGTAGGACACTGCATAGATTGAACCATGATAAGAGGTGCATAAATAAAACGAAAGGATTGAACAGCCAACGGGTCTCTCCAAGTGAAAGATAAAACCAGACTGCAAAAGCATTGGGAGATCTTTAGGAACGCAAACTCGTTCGCTTTGATATCAAAAAATGGAATAATATCTCTGGATTATTCTTTGTACGGTCATCGGACTAGTTTCCTTAGATTCACTACTGGCCATCTCTATGTAGGTCAGCGCCAGTAAGTGGCAGCGCTCGAATCCTTGATGTGTGTTTGACCCCGTAGACGGAAAGTCTATTGCATCGAACTAGTTCACTATCCTCCGCGCCTATGTTATACTTGATTGTTCTTGGCTTACTTACTATGGAGTCGCAGACAACACAAGTTCTCAAGACGTTGCCGTTGCTCCCCGGAGCTTGTACACTCTAATTGGTCCAGATCCCTTGCATTCGTTTGTGTTACAAGTTGCATTACAAATGTTGCCTTCAAGTTTCGCAACAGGCTGGGGAGCTTGACTACCACAAAAGCATCTAGACAAAGTTCAGCAATAGGAGTCTCCACATAAGAACAAGACTTACTGCGTCACGGATTGTACACCAAAATAATCGTACTCGGAACAATGCGTCGCGCAACGCTCAACCGTCATTTCACTAGCAGTCCACGCCTTACCATTTAGATGCTGAATGGTAGCGATGTAACCATAACAACCCAAGTAATCTGAACCAGTCGCGGAATGAATTGCGCTTGCCAACGGGGCTGCAGGATCTATCACTGGCTTCGAAGCATTTCGCCCAGCAGATGCGAGCAGCGAGGGAGGCGTGGAACATTGGGCCAATGCCCCGGTAAGGGTGTCGCAGTCAGGTGTAGCTCCACTGCAACCGTAGCCTGTGGGATATGAGCCTGTATGTTTGGAATATCTGTACGGGAATTCCATCTACCCCCATTATCCGCAAAGCCCGCTTGACCTGCTGCAGTGCAAAATCCGGGCGTCCCATATGAGCCAAGACACCTACAGTAAGACGTCAGCCTCGTTTTCCGCAGCAAACTGGCCTCACAGGGAAAGCAAACATCTGGCTCTGAACGTTGGGGTCGTTGCAATTGACACATACAGTTGCCCTGACTGTGCCCCAGTGGAAACAATGTGGTATACAATCTATGCAGTACTTGACTCCAATGCAGGTCTGGAAGGCAGTATACTATTAGCTCTATTTTGCAAGTTTGTTCGGCTTGGTTGCAACCTACCTTACACTCTTGGGATGTGTAGCCGTACTTGGCGCAACTCACGGCACAGCGGAGCGATGAACGGAAACAGCTAAACATACAACGTCTGCATTCATCATTGTTCGGGACGCCGACACAGCCGGGGCCATTCAACGCATCAGATATGCCGACTTGACTCTGCGCGAAAGCTTTACTAAAAAGAAGTATTGAAGTAATGGCTGGCAGTAGAGTCACAGTCTTCATATTGCGATCACGCTCCAGGATAAGTGCAGCTTAACGTCAAAGAAGGGTTAGAAGAGGATGAGGCTTGTAGTGAATATGGCCGCATTAAACGACAAGTTTTCGAGATCTCATGCTCATATACTCATGGCTTCGAGATCGGAAATACATGTCGGATCAAAGTCGTGGTGCTCGCTAGGCGAATTTCTTCGTTTCCCGGTTGTACTCGCGCTCCTCTTTGCTCTGACCTTATTCCCGCGAAACAAGCGCTCGCAATTCCACTCATGCGCTTCCACATTATGGGGTTTGTGTTTACATAACAGTTGTGGTTTCAACTCACCCGCTGCTGGTTGGCTTTTTCAATCTCGCTGTCGTCGTCCACGGCGCTGGCAATAATCTCCACCTTGTACGATACTGGCTGTTGCCAATTCCTAATCAGGTCTACCATACATCCACCGAAACGATGTTTTTCGGTTCGCTTGAAGGTCGTCTCCATCCTTTCGGGAGAACTGTGGCGATGCACTATGCAGCTTCATTGGGGTCTGTGCACCAAGCGCAATGACCACAAAGGCTACAAAGATCTATTTTGAGCTTCTAAATCGCAACCGATACAGATACTACTAATATCGCGCTTTGACTTGAAGTCAAACAGAGAGGCAAATCCTGTTTTATTATCAAGGTCCTACCGCTGGAAAACGGCCATATACCTTTGGAGCGCCAGAAATGGAGATTCGATCGATGAGATCAGACAGTACGAGTGCCACAAGTGGCCTTCAGACTGTTTTGTTGCGGAGTTCGCCTCAACTAAAACCGCTAAACTGAAATATCGTTCCTTGGCTTTTGAACTCTGCCTATCCGGTAGCGCATCGCAAATCTCAATCCAAAGATCCCATTGCTGCCTTTAAACTATGAAGCGCATGCCCAATGCATACGGATAGCGCCAGTGTTCTTCTTCCTACCGCTTAAACTGTACCCAACTGTGGACCGAGAACGTGCACCAAGTCATGCTGATAAACATCAACCTCAACCCACCCCATTACGCTGTTCTATTCATGGAAACATCGTCAATAGGTACTTCTTCCCATCCCTATAGCCACTTTACTTTGGCTGTGCTATTTACAATAGCAATAAGTCGACGAGAGGTTGACTTGATTATAGGAAGGAAGTTTGAATTTATCTACAATGACGGCATTTGAGCTAAGCTTTGGGATGGACCCTAAACAGAACTCCAGCATGATGTCGTGTCAAAGCCCTCAAATTCCGTTGAGATCTTTCTCTGAAAAATTTAAGGGCACCGGGATTATTGCAAGCCTTGAAAGTAGTAACGAAGGCTGCGAAAAAGAAGAAGATCAGTTGGGAGAAGAATGGATGAACCAACTGAGCGAGACAAATCCAAATCGAAAGTCACTCCTTCGACGTCTTGCACAGCCCATATTCCTTCATGAAATAATACGAAATACAAGTCCCAACGGTTACAACCAGCGGAGCACACCCCTGACGCTTACCGCAATCGTGTGGTGGTACTAATTGAATTGAAAGTACCATCCCCTCTCATACCAAGCTACTTCAGCACAGCACACAACTGTGGAACGGGTTACAGATCTGAAATAGTAGTATCTGAAATAGTAGTTATGATTCCCGATAAAGGGATATTTTGAAACTTATGGCGAATTATACTAAAAATGGAAAACCACGATGCACGCGATTAGTAGATGCCACCGTTTATGGATCAAACGCTCTCTGCCACTGATAGAATGAACAAGAGCCCTAGAGGTCGAGAGCCCCATACGTCTCATGGATAGATTCTCACTAATTGGTTCGGTTGATCCACGGATTTAATAGCTTGGTAGTATCTACCTCATATTCCAAGAATGTTTTCAAACAATCAGCCGAGTCTTTCCCCTAAGGAGATTTTCTAGTCTTATTCTAATAGCAAAAGACCAAGGAGTATATTGTTGATTGGTTACGGAAGAGTGAGGACACCGAGAGGGATAGGATTAAGTAGCTAGCTCGTCTTGTAGTAGTGGAAATCAAATATATCGGCCTCTCCTATGTACCTGTCGTCCATGTGTGAGTCATCCGCTTTGTGGCTGTAAGTCTCTTCCATGAAAGGAATGACCCGCTCATGGACATTCTTTTCATGACACTGATAGGGTCCTTGACCAATAGTGGCCCCTATTCATGAAAATTCATTCCATCCGATGATAACATTTGCAACGATCACCCATACAATACCCTCCGGTTACATCTCAAAAGCCTATGTTTTCCGGCGATTGATAGGTAGAACGACTGGAGATACCATTCAAATTATCCTTACCACAGCCAGAAATCTCTAATACCACCGTCCTAAGAGACGGGGCTGCCTGTTATTCAGAGCTATGTGGGTATTAAGGATGGATGCTATGAAACGAGAAAAGGTTGGAAACTTGACCGGGCAGCTTGGGGCTTTGGTTACTTCTTTCATCACTATTACCTGAACAGACGAGGGTAATCTTGCGACATTATCATGTGTTATTCCAATTCGAAAAGGCAGCAAGCAGATGTCTTATGGAACGGCGCTGTCATGGCAATTTATCGCTGGCCTCCCTCAGCTTGCAAGACGACGTAGAATTTGTTCAGAAACCTTCCGTATGCTCTCAACTGGTATATATTCTTGGATATCTAAGCGCGCCGCCGGTTGTTCACTTTTCGTCACTCAAGTTGCACAATACAACCCTCTGCCACAGCCATAACGAGTGTCATCTTCTGTCTCTCCGACCCAGTCTTCTCATAAGGCTGCTCCGCGGGCATCTTGATTACTGGGAAGCGTTCTATAATCCTGACAACAGCGTACGAGGCTTCTACGAGGCCAAAGTCCTCTTTTCGTAGTCAGCACATGGTCACTACTAAGGCTGAGTCGTACTCACGGCCAAGGCAGACCCTCGGGCCTCCGTTGAAAGGAAGATAGCCCCAATTCGCATTTGTCTCGTCATGAAAGAGCGGCATGTTCTTGTCTTCCCATCGCTCCGGTCGGAACTCTTCCGAGTCTTCGCCGTACAGATGAGTTTGGCGATGCAAAGAATAAACACTATATGCTACGGCTTCGCCGCGTCGGACAAGAACTGGTGATTTTCCGTCTGGACCACCGCCGGTTGGAAGGGTCGTCGTTTTCAAAGCTACCCGTGTATTGACCGGTACCGAGGGATACAAGCGGAGTGCTAGATTGGGACTAGTCAGCCACGTTTGCCATGTGACGAGGTTATTTGAACTACATGAGCTTACTCTCTTTGAGGATGTTGGAAAGATAAGTCATCTTCTTCAAATCTTCTCGGTTCAGCTCAGATTTGCCGGCCAGGACAGAAGTGATCTCGTTTCGTAAACGATCCATGACGTGAGGATGTCGGACAAGTAGCCGACTAGAAACCAATCTCAGCCTCTTGTCACTCATTCAATTTTCGACGGTAGCCAGGCAGTCAAGCGGCGACTGCTCTGACAAGCTATAGGAATTACTCACAATGTCCAGGACAACAGACATGCTGTTGTGTCTCTCCCAGCCAGCAAAATATTTAGCAGTTGGTCGCGAAGTGCAATTCTGTTCGGAGAATTCTGGGCTATGACATCAAGGAAAAGGTAGCGATCGGGTTTCTCCTGATCAGAGTCTGCCAATGTGCGAAGACCTCGCTCAGCGATTTCGTCAACAAATTTATGGGTTGACGTGCAAGCATTCTTGAACTTCCGTCCACCAATGAGGAAATATAAATCCAAGAGACGGTAGCGTTTGACTAGGTAGTCTTGGGCAACGTTGAAGGACTCAGCAAAAGTCTGCTCATCGTTGAAATCATTTGCCTTCAAGCAATATACAGACTCCCCAAACAGAAGCGCAGTTGTCGTGTCTAGGGTAAATCGAAAGAATAAAGGCTGAAGATCAATCGGCTGTTCAGTGAGCGGAATACACGAAATGAGATTGTCTACATGCTCTCGGAAAAGGTCTAGATCTCGATATTGGCTACGAGTAAACTGTGGTTTAAGAAGTTCGCGGGAGTGTTTCCATGCTGCACCGTCTTGGGTGAATATGCCGTCACCAAGCAGAGGATAGAAGATATTGCGGCGGGGTCCGAAACCAAAGTCTGCATTCGTCATCAATCTTAGAAAGAGTTAAGAGTATGATTAGGTATCTCACCAGTGAATTGGGTTGACAACATGGCCTCGAGATTCCGCGGATCAATGGTACCAAATGCCCTTGTCCCGAGGAACACTTGCTCCAAGGTGTCACCCCAGTGTCGAAAGTGCCATAGGAACAAAGCCATCAACTTGTTATCTGCATCGGCTCGAAAGATCTGAGAGAGACGATCAACGCCCAGAGGCAGCTCGTTCTTAAGGCGAGCCGGTGGTAGACAGCCACGACGGAGACCGAATTCTCTGTCCGCCTTCATGGATGTTCAGGGTACGTTGACTATGCAAGGGTAACATTATACTGACGCGATATTCAAGATACTTCTTTACAGCATAACGCAGACAGACGGATGTACTAAGAGCGACGAAAACATTGAAGAAGGTGAATACCATATCCCAAACATAAGACCCGTATATTACGCGTTAACAGAATTCTCCAGAAGAGAGTGAGGCGATGTACAATGTGGGAAGACTTGGGTGAGTGCACTTGCAAAGCTCCATGGACCATATGGGCCCAACGCGTACCATCGCAGAGTGCATGCCGCTTTTATCGTCCTGTGCCACTCACCAAGGTAGTGTGGTACAAGGTCTCGACTCCTCCAGTTTGAGCTGGCACACATGAATCTACGCCCAATCTCCGATCTCTTCACAAGTGCATGCAGCCGAGCGCGCACCACAGCGCGAAATTGACTGCGTTGATTCGCTGCCGGCGGAGGATATGTGTGGCAGCTGTGACTTCTATCGTCACAGAATTTCTAGCGCGCTACCTGATAGGCTTGATAGGCTTCCCAACCCGCGGACCGGCCCCCCTGTGCAGCCGACGGAACTCGAGAGTCCGAGTTGCAGGATGACTATGTAGGAATCCAATCCCTCTTTCCATCCGTTCTTACAGAGCCTTTCTTGCGACAAATAACCTACGTCTTCTGCTATCTCCGTTGTTCGAACACTCCACTCCTCCTCTAGTATATCGTCGCAGCTACCGTGTGGCCTTGGATTGCTCAAAACATGCTTCAACAGGGCTGGGTAATCCTTAGGTCTTGCGCATATCTGCTGTTCGGCACACTGGTGTTGGAGAATGAAAATCAACCGCTTCGTTTCAACAATTGGCCCTGAACATACCTTTTCAGGACGAGCTGATGGTGCTAAAGTCGGTAGAAGCGCCAAGACTCGAAGAAAATGGGAGCTGGACCATCGAGTAAGTACACTTGCGACCAATTGTTCAAGAAGTCCTTTTCCAAGAGAATGTCCAACCCGCAAGGTTAACTAAATGCGCTCTAATTCTGTTCCGAACTTCTAGTATTGTTGCGGTCCATGGACTTGACGAAGACCATATCACGGCCTGGACTGATCCAGTCTCGAAAGTCTCATGGCTTCGAGACCTCATACCCAGATACATTCCTTCTGCGAGGATATTGACTTACGGTTACGACTCGGATGTCTCTTCAGCGTCCTCAAGCGGATCTTCTGAGAGGTTTCTCCAACACGCGCAGACTCTTGTGGCCGAATTGGACGCAGATCGGCTATTAGAAAACACCACTGAGCGACCAATCATATTCATCTGCCACGGTATAGGAGGAATACTAGTGAAAAATGCGTTGGCATACTCATCGTCAATGGTGGCTAAAGACGTCGCACATCTATACGGAATTTTTGTGTCTACTTACGGTATCCTCTTCATGGGCACACCCCACGACGGCGTTGAACAGATGAGCTGGTCAGTGATGGCCAGAACTACTGAAGGCCACCCAAGCGCTCTATTAGAAGCCATTGCTAAAGGTTCTGAAACCCTACAAAGTATCAATGATCAATTCGCGCCCTTAGTGAAGCGGTTCCGGATACACTTCTTCTGGGAACAACAGGAGACAGTCACAGAAACCTTTGCAAGATATAAAGTGGAGGAGAAATCCGCAGCGCCAATATGGGATAATACCGAGCGCTCTGGAATCTCGGCAAGCCATGCCCAGATGTGCAAGTTCGGAAGTGTCGATGCCCCTGGCTTTACGGTCGTCCGTGCCACATTGCGCCGCTACGCACTGGAAGCTAACGATGTTATAACTCCTAGGTGGAGAGATGCAAAACAGCACATCGAGCGACAACGCAGCATTGAAGCTGCTGAGATACTGAGACATGACATACGCATCACCACTAAACCATCGGATGACATCAGGGACAGTGCGAAATGCAACAAGCATTTCCGCGTGCCTTTCAGTGCAAGCAATTTCTTCACAGGAAGAGCCGATGTCGCTAAACGGCTTGAACGAAGCATGCTGCGCTCATCCGAGTCGGCTATTCCTCAAATACAGAAAAGATTTATTCTCTACGGGCTGGGAGGTTCGGGCAAAACTCAGTTTTGCTTAAAATTTGTGCAAGACCATCGTCAAAGGTACAGTCCCCAACGTCAGATCAAATCTCGCTTTCTGCTGTAGTGTGGAATCGTTATCAATGGGCCTAACCAATACTTTTTAGTTTCTGGGGCATTTTCTGGATTGACGCTAGTACTGTTGAGACCGCCGAACAGGACCTTTCGAAACTTGCTAAGATTGATGGATTTGGTGACACCAGTGAAGATGGAAAATTATGGCTCACCGGTCTGGAGATGTCTTGGATGCTTATCATTGATAACGCAGATGATCCCTCAGTAGATGTTTCTCGCTTTTTTCCGTCTGGAGACCGAGGTCATATCCTGGTGACGAGCCGAAATTCCGAATGCAGATATCATGAAACAGTTGGATATCAAGAGCTTAGAGAGATGGACCATGAGGAAGCAGATACACTTCTCCTGAGGGCTGCTGGCAAAGATCCAACAAGCTCACGGCTTCGGCGCTTAGCCAGACCGATTACGAGTACCCTTGGCTATCTTCCACTCGCACTCGATCAGGCAGGGGCAACCATTAGGCAAAACATTTGCACTCTAGAAACTTATCTTTCTTTTTACCATCGCCAGCGGAGACAAATAATGAGCATGAGGTCTATTCAGGGAGGGGAGGCCTACAGGTACACAATCTACAGCACGTGGGAGGTTTCTTTCCAGATGATCAGAAAACTTGAGAAACCTGCGGCCATTGATGCGTGCGAGATACTGCAAATCTTCGCCTTTCTCCACTTTCAGCAAGTTCCCGCAAATATCTTACAGAAAGCATGGGAGAATTCATCCCGTCCTCAGTATTCGGCGCCCTCGAGATCATTACTATCAAGGTTCCTACAGGCTTTTCACTTTGCAGAAGGACCAAACCATGCTCGAAAGCCCCCTCGCATCCTTGCTCAAGATGGTTCGAGTTGGGATACTATTCGTTTCCAGCGAGCGCTTTGGATCTTAAGGCAATTCTCCTTGATTGTGAAAGATGTGGACATGGACGAAGATCGCACCCCCACGACCGACCATTTGTCGTGGGGTAGCTACTCTATGCATCCTCTAGTACACTTTTGGGCGCGTGACCGATTGAGCAAGGAAGACCAGAGCCTTTGGTTTGATATTACTACAACGGTAGTGGCTGACTCTATTAGTAATGATGGCTCAGAGCATGCCTATCGAAGGTCTTTGATTCCCCATATTGACTGTTTCTTTGGTGGCGATCATACGGAGCCGCTCATTGGCCGTGGGACACAGTATCGCCAGACTGAAAAGGGAATTAAGCTTGCGCAAGTTTACTTCGACGGTGGTCGCTTCCAAAGCGCAAGAGATTTACAGGAAAAGGTGGTTACTGAACGAAAATCAATACTAGGACAGGAAGATCCGGATACCCTACAAGCAATGACAGATTTAGGGTCAACCTACTGGAACATTGGTTTGATGGATAAAGCTGCCGAAATACAGCGTAGCGTAATGGAAGCTCGAATAGAGGCTCTTGGCCATAATCATCCAGAAACATTGAAGTCAATTGATAAACTAGCAGACACTTATTGGCTTTGTGGTCGAATGGCCGAGGCACAAGAGTTGGGAACTAGGGCTATGATTGGCTTGGGCGAGGTGTTTGGACCTTCAGACGTTACTACGCTGACTTCGACACTTAATCTTGCTCGTGTCTACAAGCATAGAGGGCGTTTCGGAGAAGCCATGGAGCTTCAGGCTCGCGCGCAGAAGATCTGCATGGAAAAACTCGGACTTGAGCACACCTTGACGCTTAGATCATCGATGGAACTTGGCGTCAGTTACTGTGATTTAGGCCGCCTTGATGAAGCTGAAACATTGCTTCAGGCCGTGGTTTTTGGATTACGGCGAATCCTTGGTAAGGAACATGCATACACGTTATGGGCGCTCAACGATCTGGCAAAGATATATTGCGCGCAAGACCGTCCAGTCGAGGCCGAGGAGATCTTGGTTGACGTATTGGAAACTGCAAGGCGAACATTAGGGCGAGAGCACATTGGAACGAGAATGACCATGATTAATCTTGCACGTGCCTACAGTGGCCAGCGCCGCTGGCTCGACACAGAGATCTTACTCAACGACCTTCAGGACATCTTGATGCGGAAGATTGAGGTGAGGGAAGTTGATCGACTACATCCTGATCGGCTCGTCTTAATGCAAGAGCAGTCACGTAACTACGCCAACCAAGGCCAGGTTGAAAAAGCTCAGAGACTACTTACTGAACTAATCCCAATGATGGACGAAAAGCTGGGCGTAGAGCATCCACGAACACAAAGCGCTCGAAAGCAGTTGGGTCAACTTCAGCATCATGATGAAATGCCAACAGCGTCGAAGAAAGAAGTACAGAAGCCATTCCTTGACCGACCGAAAGCTCCTACATGGTGAATCTGTGCATTCCATATTATGTTAATTTGTTCCGTTCGAAATTACGCAGATATCAAGTAAGAGATCGCGACACATCCTTGAGGATACAAATTGGAACCAGCCTACGACAAAGCACGACCGCCATATATGCAAATGCCCAAACCAATGGCACGCCGCGCTTTGTTCTTACTCTTCATTGGTACGGGCCAGGTACTGAGAGTGGAGTAAGGAACCTGGATGCACTGTAAAGCGCTATGAAAACTAAACCATCCTTATGCTATGCAAGGTCTTTTTCACTCGGAGGCTACTACGACGAGTTTCCTCTGGCCTGCTGTTAAAGACCTCCAGAAAATCGCACTGCAACTCGATATGAAAAAGACGTGCCTCCGCTGGGGCATTGGCTTTCTCAGCTTCTATGAGCGTTAAGGAATAGAAATATTGTGTAAGAGGACCCAGAGGCGCAGTACCTCTCCATAAGATTTCGCAACTTAGCGTGAGTACACCTTATGGCTGCCACTTCCGGCGTTCATCGACTTTTTCTCACCAGATATTCAATGATTTAGAACATCAAGGCCTCTTTTGTTTCTACCAGCCTAAGACCTATTTGTTTGACACTGACTGGCCGACTGTTGCGGTCGCCAACGAATGATGGATCACATCTCAAGAACCCTCAAATCCTAATCAACTCAGCTGCCTCGACAGATCTTTGTGTGCGAAGCATTTCATCCGCGTCACGCCATCTGACATCAACCCTGGCCGGCGCCTCTCTTGCGTATCGTATCAAAGCAGCCACAACTACCTTGTAGCCTGGCGAATGCTTGTTCTCAAACTTGCACATGTGCAAATGGTCCGCTGGAATTCCAGAGCGCTCAATGTTGTCCAGAATTGGCGCCGCCGAACTCTCGTCGACCACCTACACTAGATGTCAGCCTATATCCACCATTTCTTCTAGCATGTCAACCAGGCAAATTACATAGCCTTTTGTGTAACCAAGATCCGTCCTCTCCTGTTCCCAGAAGAAAAAAATCCGAAACTGCTTCATCAGCGGCGCGAACTGATCGGTTATGGCCTGCAGCGTCTCGGAACCCTCTTGCAAAGCGTTTAGGAGTTGACTGTCGGTATCCCACACCTTTTTCGGCACCAGCGCGCTGAGCATCCGTTGGCCGATCCCTGCTAGCTTAGCCTTGTCGCTTCCGCTGTGCGGCGTTCCTAGGAAGAGCACTGCGTAGGTGGAGACGTAGATGGAGTGGAGATGCTCAATGTGAGCCGAGGTTCTACTGGCGGAGTACGCCAGTGCCTAGATGGAAAAAATTAGCAGATTGCCAGGGTATTTCGAGATGCGAAAAAACCTTTTTGACAATAATCCCACCCAAGGAGTGGCAAAGAAAAATAATAGGTCGCTTCGTTGCGTTTTCAAGCTTGCGCACTTGGGTGTAAGCAGGCAGCCTCGATCAACAAATTCATGATGCACTGCACTAACCGAACGATCCGCCTCTAGCTGCGCAACAAGAGTTTGCGCATGATTCAAAATCCTATCCGAAGACGTATTTCCCAGTAAAGAAGTCACATTTGCATTATAGCCCCACGTGAGAATACGCGCGTTTCTCATGGCATGGGGAAGTAGGTCTGGCGCTCCCAGCCAACAGGTTTGAGACTGATCGGTCGACCATGATTTGAAGGGGTGGCCGTTGAGGCCGTGAACGGCGACGATACTTTGGGTTGGTTAGGGGGGAAGTGGTTTTGTGCGGAAGGGGAGACTGACTCGATTGTGGGGGTCTCGCCGGGAGAGATCTCGTGGATGCCGTAGATCTGCTCATGAGCGGTCATGGCTAGCTGCTGGACTGGGCTCTTTGCGAGACGTGCTATTGAACCTCGTTCAGATTCCCCTTAGAAAACCTAGAGCATCCCCTTTTCCGTGAACCATAAAGAGCGCACACTAAGAATAATCAATAACAACAAAACCGTGCTGCCTAGGGACTCGCTATATATAAAGACATTGATCCCCGGAAAACTTCCAGCAACGCAACAGTAGCCACAAGAATAGAAAAGAGGTTTCACACTTCCCCATTGGCTCTCGCAGCGCCCGGCTGCGTTTCGGTGATCCGTGGCATGCATGAACGCAGCCTTGTTGCTGTTTGGTGGGATATAAGCGCTGATGCACCTTCTTTGAATAGACACTAAGTGCTGCTTTAAGGTTTATTGTGAAAGCTGGGGTTTTGTTGGATTGCTGGTTGTTTCAACGGTACATTCGCCCTAATCGCGGCCACCACTGTGCGACGTATGGGGTCTCCTATAGCTCGATATTTTAAACCTTTCACATCTTGACTTGCTGGTCGTATAAGAAAAGGCTTAGTATGGGCTGATAGATTGTGTGTTGGTTGACGAGTCGGCCAAAATGTGAACACACTTTGGAACAATTCTATTCAGGTACCTTAGCGACCTTCTATAAGTCTTTCTTACGGTAAAGTAACGATGTCTAATTTATAAACCGTCTGAACACCGTAAAATTATAAATAACCTTCAATTCTGACTATTACTAAGCTAAATACAACATGTGTGAATTATTGTACTGTTTCTAAATAGAAACGATGTCAGAATGATGTCAATAGGCAAAGATTTCTACTAAAAACTAGACGTGATTCTCATCGTCACTGCTTAAGATAGTTACGATAATCTTGCTGCGATCATAATTGATCTTCATTGATGCTCTCTCACACTATCTTCATTAACAGTTTTCTTTTCTCAGCCGCGAAATATTTGAGATAATCTTGTGACCTTATTATCATCACTGACAGAAGAAATCTTCGGTTGTTTATCTCAAATTATAGAAGAGTTGTGATCGTGACAGTTTCTTTGTAGTGTACGAATAGATATATTCAATTAATACTGTTCTATTTGATGTTCTCGATATTGCTTTCGTAATGAATTTTTAGAAGAACTAGCAAGTCATTCTAATATTGAATCGATGAATTTTCTAGTGCTTCTCTTTCGATATTTGCCTTGACGACGAGCAGCAGATGAGCCGAGAATCTTGCGTTGATGTAGCCAGTATCGTCCTGTTGCATATGGGATTTCCTTCTCTTTGTAGACATCTTTGATCGATCTATCGCGATCTCTCGTATCTATCGCATGAAAGAATCGTGCTTTACGTACAGTATCAGCTTCTGAAGAATCTTTTGACGCTCGTTCAGGTATTCTGGGGGGCATGGCGTTGATAGTTGTGAGTGTAGGAGGGTAGGATTTTGGTAGGATTTCCCAAAATAGGGGCCTCGGCTGTAGTTAGTAGAGCGAAGTACTATTTAAACTAGCGTATCTGAATGAGCACTTGAGCTCTGATGAATTGGGGTCAGGATGTAAGCAACGGGCGTCTAGTTCTGGCTTCGGACATGAAGAGTCTGTTATTTAGTGGGCGTGAATGTGATTCAGAGCGCTTGGTCGAAACGAGAAGAGGTCGGGGCAGCAATACGGATAAACATAGTGTCACGCTTTCAGGTCCTGTTATGGGCACTGCAATCTAGTCTCCCGCTTCAGGCGCACCAGCGGGAACGTGGACGTGACCGGACCTGCTACATGCAGTCATTTGAGTGCTTTATCCCGCCCGTCCCAGCCAGCCAAGACTCTAACCCTCACACCCCTAGAATCCTTCTTCGGATACCCAATCATCAAATCGCTCACAACCTCCACGTCCCCCCAGTTGGTGTCGTGCAGTTCCATTTCTAGTCTGCGGAAGAGGCTGGCAACTGTGAGGTAGAGTTCTGCGTATGCGAGGCTGGTGAATGGAGGTTAGTGGGGCGAATGAGCATGGGCTTGTCAAAGGATACAGAAGGGGGCATATGAGGAGAATAAAGATAAGGGGGGGAGCGTACTTTAGACCAATACAGTTTCGGGATCCCTTGCTGAAGGGGTTGAAATATTTTGCACTCGCTTCGGTCGTTGAGGCGTCGAGCCAGCGGGAAGGGGAGAAGGTTAGGGGATTGGGGAAGAGGGTGGGGTCGAGGTGGATGAAGTGGGTTGTTATGCCGACTTGGGTCTGGGTGGAGAGAGGGTGGGTTAGTTGGTGGGTGGAATGGGAGGGGGATAGGAAAATGGAAATTTGAAGTGAGGAAGCTTCAAAGTGGTTTTTGGAATATGGTTATGGTAATAGTTGCGAGGAGAGAGGGAATTACGAACTCCGGGCGGTATTGTCCAATCCTTGTACCGAATAGTTTCAGAAGGGGCTGAACGGGAGAGTCTGGAAGTTGATATTGAGGCAATTCGGATGCCTTCGGTGATCACTGCTTTCTATACCTAGCATTAGTGATCGTATCTGGAGTGTTTTTCTGGATTGGCTTGGCTAGAAAGTTGGCATTTACAAGGTATGGAAGTTGCTCCAACTTAATCGCTGGTAAAGAGGCGTTAGGGTCCGGCATCGCCTTAACTAACTCCGCCTTCAAGCGTCTCAAGATGTTTGGGTTAGACAGTAGATGGTATGTGAGTGTGGTGAGAACTTTTGCCGATGTATCGCCACCTGCAAGTACCAAAATGAATCCCTCTTCTTTTAGGCGGTCTACTGCCTTTTGATCCGGCGGCAGGTTGCTATCTCGCAATTCTTCAAAGATAGTCTTGCGCCTTGGATTCTTACTGGAGGCTTCCCTCTCGGTATCAATGTCTATGTCGATGGGACATGCCAAGGCTCTGGCAACCTCGTCGTGCATGTCCTAATATCCTCGTGAGTAGGCTACTGTAGTGGAGGAGAATCGACCATACCTTATCAAGCCGAAGGAAATGTCCCATGTGTTTGTTGATCACGTCAACAAATATCATAGGCAACGACTTGACAAGACCTTCAAGCCATGGAAAGTGCCGAACCTGGGCATGGCTTTCCATTATGTGGGTGGTCATGTCATACCAAAGAGGAGAAAATTCCGGCCGGTCAACCAGCCCATATGATTTGCCAAAAGCGTACTGAGAGATCACGTCAATGGTGAGGCTCAAGTAGGCAATTGAAAGATTGGCAGGCCTTTCTCCATTTACATATGTGCTTAGGCTGGTACATAACTTATCAACTTTATCTTGAATCAGGGGTCCAATGGCAGTAATTGAGCGTTTGGAGAAGAACGGATTGAGCGCAGAGCGCCGTACGCGATGTAAGTCTTGAGAGACGGTTCCAAATATGGATTTTCGGCCACTACTACCAGCATACCACGCGCTCTTGTCTCGAGGCTTGCTCCCGTTGTTTAGATGCTCGTCAATCCATTCGGGATCTTTGACGTGAAGCTCATCAGGATTGATCCGCACAATCGGCCCTCGTAATTGTCAGTGAAAATTGGGTGTCTTGGATCAAGACATTTGTTTTATACCATAGATCTCGTGCAATCGATTGATCTCCCATGGGTATGTCGACCGTTGGATACAGTCAAAATAGAATTCATACCAGTAGGTCAAAGCGGCCAATTTTTGACCGGGAAATTTAGCCATTGGACTGAGATAGAGACGCCATATGGCGATATAAGCAACATAAAACAGCAGAAGAAGGCAAGCAAGTATGGTAATGTGTATATATGATAGATCGTGGGATGCCAGCGCCATCACGAAATGAGGAAACTGGAAACCAAGCAGCGATTGCAAGTTCTAGACATATCAGGAACAAGTGCTGTTATGGGACATATCATCCAAAACAGCCAAGGCTGCCCCGCCATACATTTTCCCTAGAACAGCCACGTCGTTTGGTTCCACAACGAGAACAGTGGGGGTGCAGATCAGGACTTGCCCGACTACAAGACACGACAATTGTCGTTGACAAAATTCGTCACTAGATAAGCCGAGGTCAGGCTACATTAGCTGCCACTGACTCAATGTGAGTGGGGACATGCATGAAGGTGGCGACGTGCATGATGGTTGGGAAGAAAGTCATGGTACATAAGGTCGTGCATTAGCTCTGCATGGACAGCATACCCACGTTCCCGGACCCAAGTCTCAGGAGGCAATCGGGACTGGCACTGAGGTAAAGCAGCACTATTTGGAAGCGAAACATTGGGCGATTGGCATGACAAGTTTTCGATGGAGATACAACTGAATTACTTGGCCTAAAAACCTACATCGAGCGTCTGTACAGCACCATTGTGCCTTTAAAACTTTGGATTTTAGTGTGAAGACACAAAGCGCTCCTCATCATCGTCAACTCTTGGTATACGAGGACACGAGGGTAGATAGGCATATAGATATATTTGACTAAACTATGTAGTAGGTAGAGCATACGGATGAAGAAGGAAGGAAAGAAGTGGGCGAAGGGTAAATACCCATCCACTAGCGCCGGATCAATGCGGAGATTACTAACCACAGGGGTAACAGTACCGTTCCCTGTTTCCACCATTTCCAACATCAACTTGAACCCAATTCTTATTGCTTCCGGTAGTTCTTGACCTAGGAATGGACATCTCGATCTGGTCCGACTGGCCGCGACCATATTTGGAGCCGGGGACGAGGCGAGGTGAAGATCGGTTAAAGGCATACTCGAAAAGAGGTCGATAGGTGGGAATGCAGGCAGCGAAGATGCCAACGCACATTTCAGCCGTGGATATTAATCCACTTTCGATATCATCCCCTGAGAATGAGAAGAGGCTTGTTAGAATCTGTTTCTCTGGGTGGAAAACGTGCAACCAAAGAGCAAGGAAGATTGAGTCATTGGGATTGTCTTACAGCTTTGATCATAGCTTACGGAAATTTGCTCAATGAAGGCAAGACGGATTATACTGATAACGCACGCCCTGTACGCAAAAGAGTGTTAGCAGAGGTTTTGCCCTTACTGATCATATGGACTTCAAGAGCTAGAGCACGGAAAGTGCATCAAAGACTAGCAGGACAGTAAAGGGAGTGGTAGCAACATACAAAAATCCTGCTGCGAATGTTGCAGTAAGCGCCAGCTTTTTGGATTTCGAGACATTCAGTGCCCAGACCAAAGGCATCGGAAGGCCCAGAATGACAAAATCAGTGAGGACGTTAAAAATACTGAAGACGAGCGAAGATTTCGCGTAATCCAGGCAATTTCCAGGCTCCGAAGGATCCCACTGGAAGGACACAGGCCAGCACTGGAATATATTGATCAAATTCGAAGATATTCCCCACGCGATTATAAATGCTCCCATGAGTTTTATTGCGAGCCGAAACCAGGGTTGGATGAAAATGCGGTTGTAGAGGAATAGAATAGACAGCTTGATGGCAACAATGGCAGTGCAGTAAAAGCATTCGGCGCAAAGATAGATCTACGAGATGCTCGTCAGTTGAAGCTTTTTAGTCTGCAATATTATGAGCATACCTCAACCATGGCTTTGGGATTGGTTACGGAAATGGCATGTCTCCCGCCTCCGAATTTGGTGAGCGCAATGTAAGACGTAGAAAAGCCCACCAAGAAAACCTATAAATCGGTCAGCCGGTAAGGTTCCGACCCATATACGTCTCTTTGCCTACCAAAGCTATGATAATGAGCCAGTCATCGGCTCCTCGGTCTGCCTTCATGAGGCGACGAGAGGTGAATCTCAAGATCACAGCGAGGAGGGCTATCACCGAACATGCTGTGTTAGTTGCTAGAATCTGGCCGACTTTGCTGTCGTTGATGTGCTCTTGCATATACTGGATCTCCGCAGGCATCGGGTAAACCATACTGGATGGATTGCACCTCAGCGCATTGATCTGCTAGGAGAACAGAGATAGATGAGATCTTGGGTTTAGAGAATGGGCACGTCCACAAAGTCGTCCACGGTAGCGTAAAACAAGAAGGAGGTTACTCTGTAGGTGGCAGATATTTTGGGTTGAAGAAACTTCGGGCGACCCCGCGTTGCGGCAAAGCTGCATATCGATGGTCGAGTAAGGATGAGATGTTTAGATGATATGTGCAAACATCCTTACGTGTATGCATGAGTTGGTGCTGGGGTAGTTCCTGGGGTGACGAGACAAACTGTGAAAGTAAAGATTTACCTGATAGTAATGCCTCCATACTCATGCAGCAATTTACACGACCATGCTCAAGCAAAACCACCTGCAGACAGTTTCACATTGTATCACATTGACAGTCCAGCATGAAAGCTAACTCTGTGAACGGGTTACATGATAGACTTGTACCATATGAAGTTCGCGAACCATTCATCTAGCTTCCACGAGATACGGTCAAGATAGGCCATGAAATATCCAGACACACCATATCTTGGGTGGGGCTTTTGGTGTTCTGAAGAAGCACCGGCATGCTTCACTTCACAGAAACGGCTTCGCGGTACTCTCTTGGTCTCAATAGAGGTCAAAGGTATTCAATATTTCGTACAGTATTTGACCCTGTCAATACCGTAACATGCTCAGCTTTAGCCATGAAGTGTGACCGGGATCACCAAGGAACGGCACGGGAAATCGAGTCTGCTTAACGGTTGGTGGCTTCCGAGCAGTGCTTTACCTACCTACAGTGGTCGATGTCGATCGCAACCACATTGGGAATTCCGAAGCTACCTAGAGGAGAAAGGCCCGCTCCCCCTTAGTGTTCAAGCCTCCCCACGCCGCATTGTATCTTTAACCGACGCCAACTTGGATGAAGGCACCACACATAACATTGTTTGAAGGTAGTAGCATCTCCTCTCTGGCATTATGATTATCTGCTCGTCTCCTCGATTTCTACTATTTGCTTGATCTTCGCAGCCTCGCCCCCGTATCGTGAGCTTATCATTGACCAAAAGACGTTCCCTGTTGCAGCCAAGAGAACGGCCTCAATAAACCGCCATTCTTCGTCAGTCAGCTTCTCGTTAGCTGCCAATTGCTCGATTTCTTCAATGATCCAGCTCTCGACTTGGAGCTGATATACGTACGTCGCTGCTTTGGCTGCATCGGAATTCGGCAACGAAAGAAGATCCGTCATGACGGCAACGAGATTGATCATCTCGGTGGCTTCTCCCTTCTCAAATGCCCGGAGTTCTTTGTCGTAGGAAGCGAGGTCGTTGACCAGTCCGAGGTGGTCACCGATCAAGCTCAGGTATCGCTTGAAGCGAGGATCGGACGAGTCGACACTGGATTTGATCGAGTATTTTGCGGCCGCAATCACAAATCTGTCTGTAAGTCAATATTAAGAAGTGTTGCATGCAGCCTCTTCAACGCTTACGCTGCACCAACATTCAACCGACGAAACTCCAGATAATCGTTTACCGTCTGGAAGTTTTTATTCACGTGCACACAGAGAAAAGCCCCGCGCAACGCATTAAACATCTCTTTCCCGCCGTTTCCAGCAATTGCGTCCTCTTCCTGAGTACCTTCCACAATGGAATCGATGTGACGTTGAAGTTCACTACTCGTTGAATCTGAACTGTTCGGACCATTTAAGCGGCGCAAAAAGTCCTCTCTAAAAACATAAAGCTACCCTGGTTTAGCTGAAACCGATTCAAGTTTTCCACGGGACTTACAGAGTTATCTAAGGTTTCTTCAACTTTGTCTGTATTCCTGGATCAGCCTTCGTCGCTTGCAGGTGGCTTAATATCTGGGCCGTCTTCACGTTACTGACCGTCACAAATAAAGTAAATAAGCATCAATGCCGAAATGTGTTGAGTTCGTTCCTGACTTGCGCCTGGGAACATATGCACCGTTGCGGGCACAATCCTGTGTTCGATGCCAGGCCGAAGCTCTTTCTCTGCGATTTTACTAAGGGTGATTCCATTCTTAACCTCGACATCAGCGGCGCATCTGTCCTCCGCGAAGAGTTTCAACAACTTCAAAGTCTGGCTCAGGTTCAATTTCCAGTACTTGTTCGCGCGTACATGGCTGAGGCTTGAGCGGTATGGTAGTTCAGCGGCGAAGGGATCAAGTTCAATCGAATTAAGATCTATAGAGTCGTTCCTCTTTGGAGCGCGTTTGGGAAATTTCTTCTGCAACTGATTGAGGTAGGACGGCATCCGTGGCACAGGGTCATGGATGTACTGTATAGGAGCAACGTATGTGAGGTAATGGGGCGCGGTTAGCTTTTTCAGCCCGACAAATTCTGGAGCTGGTCCTGCATTGAACTGGTTTTCTCGTTTGAATTTGGTCTCGTTAGCGTAACTCAAGAGATTTCTGATGAAACCTATCATGTTTTTCCTTAGACTGGGCTTGAAGGTGACGAATCTGGATAATTAAAGAGATGGTGTTTTGGGTTCACGGCAGTGCCGCTTGCGAGGTTCGAGTTGGCCAGTTCAACGCCAAGTCGGATCACATGGATGCCCACAGCTATTAGTAGTCTTGTCTAGATGTGGGCAAGATGGACTGTATCATTGAAGGGTAATCCTATTCAAGGCGATGCTATGCGTCAAGACTCTGGCATTGACCTCCAATGCCGCTTTACCCATAGCACTCTGTTTTTTCCTTGGCTACAAAATGTCTGATCTTCATGCAATGCACTTGGTTGAGACCGCTATCTTGTTTCAAGCGCATTATAAACTAGTAGTTTTGGCCATCCTTCGATGCTTCAACCTAGGATGGCGCATTTCGCCATCGTCAAGGATCTCTAGCTTGAACAGGGTATGACTTGCAGAAGGTATGGCAAAAGTACGGGCTAGGGCGAAGTCGCGGCGCAGGATGGCCTGGGCCGTAATTTTGGAATCAATCACTATTGAATTGACCAAGGCGATCGGTGGCGTGGCCGGGGCACAACGGCCGAAGGAGCCAGCGTGCCATGCCACTCAGATACTGCAGCATTGGTGGATGCACCGGGCTAGCCTGGCGAATCAAAGGATGAGCCCAAGTCCAATGCATGCTAAACGTCAATTCCACAGTCGAATCTTACGTACCTGTGCATACCAGGACGAAGAACCACAGAAAATCTCATAGATACCGAAGATGATTGGCGCCAGAAGTAAAGCGGTCTGTGTTCACATTTTGCCTAGCCAGTTCCAGAGACGCAGCTAATTTCTGGTAAGAACCGTTATAGTAGCGCACTCGACGGCTGCAAATCATGTCGAGTATTACGGTGAAGGATGCATCCGAGCACCAAAAGCTCGAAGCAACCATTATGCACGCCATTGCTGGAACAATAGATCCATAGATAGGGGTAGCTCACGTCCAAGGATTTAGACCTTGTACGATTAATGTACATCATCGACAGCCAGCGTCAGGACTCTGATCGAACTCTCAATTCTTTTCCGTCAGTCCCGGATGTCGTTATTGTTCATTCAATCGTGGACTTTGGTCTCATATGACAGTCATACTTGAAAGATCATACGCTATGGCAGTTAACCCCGTCATTCCTGCCATGTTCCTATCTGGCGTGATCTCTCATTTGGCCTATTTCAAGCAAGGCGAACACCACTTGCATGGTACATTATACGTTCAATTTTCCATTGGTCTACCTGCTATAGCTATTATTATTACTGTAGTGTATGGTGGTGAGCCAGTTAGCGAAGCCTTCGTCAGAGTCATCTTACCATTTGGCTGTTTTTTGAGTGGCCTCTATGGAAGCCTGATTCTCTATCGAATTTTCTTCAGCCCTCTCAAAACATTCCCTGGCCCTTTGGGTGCCAGACTCTCCAACCTCTGGTTCTCGGCGCACCTGAGCAAACGCGACGCTCATAAAAGGATTCTAGCACTTCATCAAGAATACGGTGATTTTTGCCGCATTGGATCATCCGACCTTTCAATTACTCATCCAAAGGCCGTGCACGACATCTATGGGTTCGGATCGAAGTGCACAAAGGGAGATTGGTACGATCTTAATCTTCCATTGATGTCAATGCATACAAGTCGGCAACAAGCCACACATGATCAACGACGTCGTATCTGGAGTCCCGCATTTAGTGATAAAGCTCTTCGGGGTTATGAAGATCGAATCAAGCAGTATCAGGATCAGCTCGTCAATCGTATCGCATCCTTTGATGGATTATCGGTCAACATCACAAAATGGTTCAATCTTTTCAGCTTCGACGTTCTGGGAGATCTCGCGTTCGGGTCCTCATTCGACATGCTTCGGAATAGTCAGGATCACTGGGCTATTAAGCTTTTGAAAGAGGGCATGATACCACTTGGCTGGACACTACCAACTTGGTTGTTTAGAGTACTTATCGCAATTCCCGGCGCGACTAGAGGCTGGTGGAGATTTAATAATTTTTGCTGTCAAACCCTGGACGACAGGATGAACGTGGTGAGACGATTTGTTCCTTTAATCGGTCTGTGGCTGATATTTAATGCAAATAGAGAAATACAGGCACATCAGATATCATATCTGCTTTACTTGTTCCTTGGAAAGACAAAAGGCTCACCGGATCAGACATGAAGATGCTGCAAGGAGATTGTCAGCTTATAATTGTTGCTGGAAGGTGAGGCCTATCCAGACTTACTGAAAATCTCCCTTCGGCTTTTTACCCCAGGGTAGTATCAAACTGGCTCCTGGGATACTCATCTTTGCATAGTGAAAGCACACAGTCAACACTGACGTATACCCTTTACGAGTTGATACGGCATCCCAACGAGATTTGCAAATTACGGAAGGAGATTGCTCCTTATATCGCTGACGAAGGAAAAACATCGAACCAGCAGATACAACAACTAAAGCATCTCAACGGTGTCATATCCGAAGCGATGCGCCTTCATCCCCCAATAGGTACAGGATTGCAAAGAGTCACGCCACCTGAAGGTATCGTGATCGGAGGGATGTATGTCCCAGGAAATACCACTGTTTCGTGTCCACAGTACGTTATGGGAAGAAGTAGGTTCCAGCGCATAGTGTCTATTCTGAGATTGTAAACAGTCTGTTGACTTGAGCATGTTCTTTAGGTGAGAAGATATACACAAATCCGACCGCCTTCATACCAGAACGGTGGTATGTACAGTCTGAGATGGTAAAGGAACATACAGCTTTTGCGCCCTTCTCGGCTGGTATGTTGCGCAGACTGTTGTATTCAAGGCGAGCCTTCAGATCCGCTGTATTCTGACAGATTCCTTGAGCAATTAGGTACCTACAATTGCATAGGCAAGCAGCTGGCTCTTATGACAGTTCGTACGACCCTCGCTAGGCTGATCATGGACTTCGACGTGAGCTTTGCACCAGGTGAGGATGGAAAAGATATAGAGGAGAATGAAACAACACAGCTCACGATTACTCCTGGAGATCTGCACTTGAGATTCAAGAGGCGTACGCCATTGACAGCAGGGTCCTAAGGGTTGGTAATAGGATATGCGACCTCCAGTCAATTGGGGGACCGTGGAGATAAACTCCGGTACTTGGTGGGGTTTAGGAACGGATATCTCCAAGGAAACCACCGTACACTCATTAAGCAATCAATAAAGATCAGAACTCTCGTCGGATGGCATTGTTTCAGAGTGCTCCAACAAAATATTCTATCAGTATCTCGACTTCAATTGGCTGCCAATTGATTCCTTCCAAACATGTGCGTGCTCAACCGCCCATTCAAAGCCCAACCAAATTTAGCCGTCAAACAAACCAACCCTGTCACGCTAACGCGGAAGCTTACAAGGAGTGGAAACCGGTAAGTTGCACGCCGCAAGCGGTGACAAACTTTGCATAGAGATTGGTGTGCCTAAACTCTTCATCGACAAGTACACCGATGATGGGTTCATAGTGCGTCGAAACGAACGTCCTCAAGCATTAAGCTTTATCGATCATCATGGTCTAGCTGTGATGCAGTGAAGTGTATTCCGTACAGGAGAAATGGTTTGTTAAGAAGGTCTGAACATAAGCCGGCAGTAAACAGTATGTATGACATAACGCTAGCACCAATGACAGCTAAGTTTAGAGCTACACAGGCATTAAGGTAGTCATCTCTTGCATTGCATTAGCGTGGCAGGGCTTTGTTTCCCCGCTTCTCCGAAAGCTTATGCCAACGCCGCAATATCGTTCTTCTTGTCGACTTGTTCTTATCCAATACAGTGTAAAAGAAGGCGACGAGGTGTTGGTGTGAAGGTGTAGCTCCGCACGCGGGAAGCCAAAAAGTTGATACAAATCGGCTTTTTGCACCAAAATCAGCTCCACACAATTGTTGCTTCCTGCTCATACGTCCACGCACTCCCTGCAGGTCGGCATCTCATCCTTTTGGCTACCATTTCGAGCTGCGCATGCATCAAATAGGTTCGCCTGGGTGAGGGAGTTGATATGTTTTGTGTGGGCAGGTTATCTGCTCACTTCCTTACTGATGACGTTTCTGTTCATCCAGTGTGTTGTTGGGCTTTGCACTGACAACCCTTCCATAGGGAGAGAAGCTAGAAAAACACTGCAGGTAACGGTCATTCCACCTACCTAACCTTCGTTCACTTGGTGAATTTTCCTGTGCTGCCGGGAGAATAAACACCATCCGAATTTTTTAGTGAGAAGAGATTTCCGAGCCAAACCTCGACATCTCGAGCATTAAGACCTTGATTCCTTAGCTCATTATTGCTGCTTGTTACCTTCGAAGTCATGTTCGACATTAACAACAGTGAACGAGGGATATCTCTACTTCGTGCAATATACAAACGGTATCATGAAGCATCTGTGGTTCAGCTCTTTGTGTTTGCTCTGTTCATGCTCTTCGTCACCAGTATGGTACTTCCCGTGTTTGACGGAGTGAAAGCACCCTTTGTTGGATATCGCTCTATCCTTGAACCTGCGTTTCTTGTGCGTTTGCGCTTCGCCAAAGGTGCTCTACCACAAATCACCGAAGGGTACCGCAAAGTGAGTTGAGAGAATAGGAGAATGAACATGTTTAAGCCCCTGCATTGACATTTTACTGCAAGTTCAAATACTCCATGTTCAAAGTCCGCAGGTCGGATAAGGATGTCCTAGTCATCTCGAACAAATATGTCGATGAGTTGCGAAATCTTTCCCAGGAGAAGCTAAGCTTGAGCCGAGCGCTTTACGAAGTATGTAGCTCTGACATTCTACCCCCTGGTTTCTACTCTATCAATCCAGTTGCTAAATAACTAAACTCAGAATATGGTTGGAGACTACACAGCACTAGATATAACGCTCGAGAGCAACCTGACGACCAGAATGCTCCAGTCTAAGCTGACGCCCCAACTACCTCATTTTATCTTGATTATGAAGAAGGAGGTTGACGTGGCTCTGCCGAAAATAATCCCGGAATGCAGTGGTAAGAAAAACATCCATCTAGTCATCCTATTCCTCGATTAACGTTTATGTTAGATCACTGGGTCGAAGTGAACATTTTCGAAATCATCCTCAACCTAGTTGCTCGTCTTACAAACCGAGTTCTCCTCGCTGAACCGGATTGTTACAACAAAGAATGGGCCGAATCATCGATGCGATACTCAGAGAGCGTAACAATGACTACCATGATTCTCAAACTCTTTCCACTCTGGTTACGCCCAGCCATTGCCCTCGTCTTACCCTCAGCTCGCAACGTCCAGACCAACCTTCAAAGGGCAAGGAAAGCCATGATACCCATCATCAACAAACGCCGTCAGTCAGAGACTAACGATCCCAATTACCAAAAGCCAAACGATTTCCTCCAATGGATGATGGACGCCGCCGACTCGACCGAAGCCCGCCCCGAAAAACTAGCCCATCGCCTCCTAAACATGGTCCTAGGCTCCGCCCACACAACCACCATGACAGGCACCCACGCAATGTACGACCTCTGCGCCATGCCCGAGTACATTCCCGCCCTCCTCGACGAACTCACCACCCTCACTAGCGCCTCGGGCTGGGACAAAACAACCCCCACCCGCATGTGGAAAATGGACAGCTTCCTCCGTGAATCCCAGCGCCGCAACCCCGCCAGCCTCCTCGGCTTCCACCGCATCGTCCGTAGCCCTCTAACCCTCTCCTCAGGCGTCTACCTCCCCCCTTCCACCCATCTCTGCACAGCCTCCTACGCCATCTCCCAAGATCCGTCCTTCGCGCCCAATGCCAACGACTTCGACGGCTTCCGCTACTATCGGAAGCGCCAGCAATCCGCCGAGGACGCGAATAAGCACCAGTTCGCCATGACGGATAAGGACCATTTGCATTTCGGACATGGCTTGCACGCGTGTCCGGGGAGGTTATTGGCTTCGATTGAGTTGAAACTCATTGTGGGGGAGTTGATAGCGGGGTATGATTTTAAATTTCCGGAGGGGAAGGGGAGGCCGGCGACGCTGAACGCGGATGAGTTTTTGTATCCTGATCCGAAGGCTAGGGTTTTGATGAGGAAGCAGGATTAGACTAGTTTTATACTCGGGGCAGTTGTATGAAGGTAAGACTATACTCGTAGGAAATTTATACCAACCCATTCCTTACCAAAACCCCGGGAACTCTTTCTCTTAAGAAGGTGATATTAAAATGTTGAAATCCCTCCAGTTGACATACCACTTCCTCAGTCCTGAATGCTTCCGAGTAATTCACCGGCTGTCGTACAAAAAAGAACCTTCATTTAACTATGTAACGATTGTCTTCTTAACAACACAAGATATAAACAGAGATAGAATAGTAACATTCCGAGGCTGCTAGACTAAGGTCTGAGAATGGCTTAGGCAATAGTAGACTGTATTGACTATTACATGAGTTGAGCACGAAGCTTCTATCTAAGAGAATGACCGTCATTATATAGATATAGAAGAATCGTGCCAAGAACTTCTGTTCTTGTCTGCTAGTAATGCTATGTTCAATATCATCTCTAGCATTTACAAGTGATTAAAAAAGTAGTAGTTCATTAACTGTGCAGAATGAGTGACATTCGATATATTGAAGAAAATCGTTGAATTCAACTTCTTTATTCATATCAACAAGTCATTATCAGTAAAAGATAAAAAAATACTAGTAAAATAGTTAATTTTTTTTTTTTTTTTTTTTTTTTTAAATTCATACACCCTTGTGACATCGGTTAGGCCGACCCATGAGGGACTCTATGCTATGTGTATCGAGTGGACAAAACCCTCTGGGGTAGAAAACCACTCGTTATCTATACGGCTGCTTCACGCAGCCGAAACGGCAAGATTAAGACTATGTATCAAATTTATTCGCGTTGATCGCACGTTAGAGAATGAGTGTTCTAGCCACTCTAAATTGCTTCAGAAGCTTCGTTTCCATTATCATTCTCGCTGCTGCCCTGAGATCTTTCGTGGTCGCGACGATTATTCGATAGTTCGAGAAGTCGACGTCACGTAGCATTCTTGATCGCAGGTGCGTTCAGTTCGAGCAGTGCATGAGTACATGCTTCGCTGTCTGATGGCTTCGTTCGCAGTCGCATCGCGGGCTATCCGTGCCCGAAACGTTCCTCGAGTGCAGATAGACGTTAAAATCTATGCATTCGATTCTGATGTGGGTTGCGAGGGTGCTTTCAGTCTTCTGAAGGTCGTCACGCATCTTTACCGTCTTGTTGAATAGGTGAGACCTTTGTGCTGAGGTTGCGTTGGCGTCTGCTATGCGTTTCTTGTATTTTTCCCATCGTTGCTCTCATTGACCTTTGTGATATAGCGCTATTGCGATGCTATCGCTTATTGAGATCGTCGTAGAGGAATCGAATCATCTGCGTCTAGGCTGCATTCTTGCGCCTTCTCGAATAGATGTGTTCAGAAGCACTATTTTCTTGATGACAGAGAAGCGAGAAATGAGGCGATTAATTCTCGTCAGTCGAGCGCGTATGAGTTTGCATGCTCGTCTAGTCTCTTGCGTTCTGCCGTCGACTCGACTGCGTAATGTGACTTTATTCTGCAGCATGTTCAGATGAACATGCAGCGAACTTGTGTACGTTTCGACCTCTAGCGTTTCGATGCTTACTCTTTTGAATGCTTCTGCAACGTGACGTAGAGTCTGATTCTGCAGAGTTTCTAGTCTGCGTTTCTTGCCTGACAGTTCTTTCTCTTTGTCACGCTGATGTCAGACTGATGCTTCGAATGCGATTTCTGATCTCACTACAGCTGAGTACACTTGTCTCGTCTTTGTGAAGATTGCTTCTCATGTGAAGACTTCTAGACGACTAAGCGCAAGCATTCTTGTGACGTGGTTCGCTTCTATCTGTTGAAGATGCGCGCTTCATCGCAGTTTCGTGTTCAGTTGAACCTCTAGAACTCGCACGTCTGACTTTGATCTGATCACTGAGCTTTCTATTTGTATGCTAGTCGTCATGTCAAATTTTCTCAATTTTCTAATGAAGTGTGTGAGCTCGTATTTTTCTGATGCGAACGTTGCGTCATGAGTTCGAGCTCACTTCGCGCAAGCGTCGTGTGTCTTGCTCAGTGTTTTGCAGATTTCTTCGATGAATCTGTCATAGACTAGAATGTTGATGTCATCTACGAAGTCGAGCACTTCAAGTTTGATTTTCAATGCTTCGCATTTTTCAATTAGACTTGCGTTGAAAAATAGAAAGAGAATCAATGAAATGAGAAACTCTTGAGGTATGTCTGCGTTAACCTCGCGCATAGTGCTCACTTGCTTGTCGAATATCAGCGACGTCTCTCTGTTCTTTAGAAAGCTGTGTGTTCATTCGACTATGTAGCTCGACGTTTTTCTCATTTTCAGCGTGTGTAGTAGTCTGATGTGCAAGACTCGATCAAACGCTTCGACGACGTCTAGACTTAGCATGAAGATCACGTACTTGATGTCGCAGTCTCACACGATGTGAACTTGGTCTACTAGTAGATCTAACGTCGAGATCACGAATCGCTTGCATCTCGCTCTCATTTGAGCATTCGAAAGCATGTGATGAGTCTCAGCTATGTCACTCAGTCTTTTGATCATAATTGATTTCAGAGCTTTGCTCATGATATCAAGCAGAGCAATGAATCGATATGTCTTTGAATTGATATAGTCGCTTTTCTTTGATTTACGTAGCACTATTGTTTGACTCTTTTTGAACTGCTTCGAGTGATATTTGTGTGTCACGCATGCGTTGAATATACTCGTCAGCACTGAGATCAGTTCTGTGAGACCTGCTTGAAGTGCTTTGTTTGGGATTTCAGAGACGTCTGATGCTTTGTTCGCTTTTACCCGTCTAATTGCTCGCTTCACCTCGTTCTCTGAAATGCGTGAATTTGATAGTACTACCAAAGGTATGAATGAACCTGAAATGTCGCTGACGTCTGCTTGTGAGAATGAAGGGAAGAATTTCCCTCGCAGCACCTCAATTTTTTCTTCAAACGTTGTTGCCATGTGATCAGTATCACCTTGTTTCAGCGACGGAAACTGAGAAAGCTTTTTAGATAACTGACTTTCGATTCTGACCCATTTTGCAAAGCGTCATATCGATTTCGAGTAAAATAGTTATTTTAAATAAGTTTCAAGAAGTCTTGAATTCATGATTGTAAGTGATCAAAAAAGTAGTGATTCATCAACTGCACAGAATGAATAGTGTTCAATATATTGTGTTACGAACGTGCCAGGATTGAATAGGGCTTTCTAAAGCTCTAACGAACTATCAAGATCTAATTCTAATCAATTCACAGTGAACGCTAGCATGTTCAATGCGTAATGATTAGGGCAAGCCTCGATCTGGCCCAGATCTGATTCGTCACCTTTCTCAATTCACAGTGAACGCTAGCATGTTCAATGCGTAATGATTAGGGCAAGCCTCGATCTGGCCCCGATCTGATTCGTCACCTTTCTCAATTCCCAACATCTTCTTTAACCTGCAACACCCTTCCTGTGTCACAAAACGTCCCCTTCGAGCCTAGCGCAGCCTCTGAACATTACATAAATAGAAGTTCTTGCACCTCTCTTCTTCTGTATTCTTAATGTTCAGTTATAGCTATCTCTAAAGAATCAAGTCATTTCACCCACGGCTTCACAGGTTGAATATCTAGGCACGGTCTCAACATATTGAAGAGATCTGTTGAATTCAACTTTTTTATTCATATCAACAAGTTGAATGTTTATCTCTGTAAATGATTGACTGTTTATTGAGAATAATTGAGATTGTAGTGATTTCAAGCAGATCACATTCTTTACTATTGATCAAAGTTAAATATTAAAAGACTGCAATTGCACATTTATATCAATAACTTATTCAATGTTTACATAATATAAGACAAGAGCAGAATAGAATTATTTGATTACAATCACACTTTATCTTTTCATTGTACAATCTTTCTCTTGAGTCATTAGTTACATATACAGTTTTCAGCATTACAATCATGAGCATCATGAATGCTAAGAAATCATGATCTTCGCGATCGAAGATCAGAACATCATTGTATAGAATATCATCAATATGAAGAGCAGAACATGAACAATGCATCGCAAAGAAACAACGCAGACACGCATTAAGAGTTTACACGGGCGTCACGCGCTGAATAGAAGCTATAGATTCATAAATGATACATTGTCTCAAGCTGCAGTCCTCACCGAAAGAGACATGGCAGGCGAGCGGTTTTCTCCCCCAGAGGGTTTTGTTCGTTCGATACACATAGCATAGTCTGCTGCATAGTTTCCCCCATGGGTCGGACTTAAACCGATGTCGAAAGGGTGTATGAATCAATCAATCAATCAATATATACACGCCTTCGGAGTTTGAATTGCTTTGATCTTTAGGGGTTGACCTTGGATAACAGGCAAAACTGTCCTTCCCATCCGCACCTATGTATTTGACCTTCCAGAATCTCATTTCTATTTCTTTCTAACGTTCAGATAAAAATCCTTCAGCCATCTTGAACTTTCTCCTGTATTTTGTGGGATTTCTTGATATACGTCTTTAATGCATTGAGCCGAGGATAGATCATACCTAGAGCTGTCTTTGAGCCCTGCAAATGGCCAAATATATTCATTACTCATACCCCCACACACTCATACTATGTGTATGTCGACATATATGGTTTAAAGAGCTGATTTTATCCCAGGGCCTGGTTGAGAGAATAGGAAAGATATTATGGTTCAAAGATACTTCACTACGGAAATGATTCTATTATCCCTCAGCCTACGAGCTCCTCTTTCGTATCAAGGTATGGTTTAGAAGAGATCAGGTACAGCAAAGCCGGCAAGGCGGGACTGCTAAGGCAAGATCTGGAGTACTACGCCGAATTGAGATGGTTCAGTTTCCCTGGTCTGGTAAAAGCTGAAAAGACCAACAGAAGATGTAGGGAAAGATCGAATGGAGAAGATTTCTACCGCAGTAAGCTCGTATTCCTTCTTCCAAGTGCAGTTTGACACATCGTTGGCTATCTTTGATCATTTCTACATCATTCTATGAGACAAGTTAGAGTTGTTACCTCGGCTTCTAGCAGTTGAACAGAAGACCAGATTTTGCCAAGCTCACTCTTCTCTTCTGATGCTTGACTGCTACTGTACTACCCCGAAAAGCATAGGTTCTCAAGCCAACACAAGCGTAGCATGTTCACGCACGAACTTCTGCTCAGAACAAGACTCCCCCCCATCCCGTTCCGCAGAGATAGCAAAACCTCGCCTTGGCATGACACTCAAGGTTCTCCTTTGTTCGACAACACCGTCGTCCAGCGATCTACTATCAGTCAGTACAATATCTCACAGTCTCAAAGGAAGACGATGTCGAAAAAAAGCTATCTTCTGGCCCTGAGGTTGACAAAGTCTGTTTTTGCAATGTTGACCTCCTTGGGTCAAACCATCGTGTTGTCGAGATCTATTGTCAAAAGAACACACATTGAACAATGGATCATATCCCTGTAGTCCCTACGATAAATACTCGCTGCGCGAGTTCTTCATTTCGCTACAAAATTTCATCATCGATTCACAGTGAAAAAGCATCTTCTTCGACCAAAATCTCCAAAGACTCGACTCCTGGCTTCCCAGTACTTACTCTGGTCTCCGAGAAAAAGACCAAGGACGTGAGAACCTATAAGTGCATCTCAGTAGTTCTCCATCGCGCTCAATACACTTCAATATCTATACCAACGATTTCCAGCCGTCCTACCAGACTTCCCTCAAGCTCCTCTCTTTGCCCTTGATTTCCAGAACATGTCCTCTATCGAAGATCCAAGTGGTTGGTCAACCATGACCAACCCACAAAACGAGCAAAGGCCCGAAAGCACCGTCTCACACGCTGCAAACGAACAGGCCACGCCCGAGCAATACCCCGACAGCACATACTTCGAAACGTTCGACGCACCATCCGAACACTTTGACACCACCAAAACCCCATGCGAAGACCGGTGGAAAGACTACCAGCCCGAACATGAAGTCGCAGATGACACCACAACCGATCTTGATCCCTGGAATGCCTCCATTCATCAGTACCGTGCTGAACTCCCCTCCACACGCAACGCAAGACTCGCCTCTAAGAGGAAAAGGTCAGGGCGCGGAACCCCCTCTCCAGGCACTGATGGAAGGCATGAGAGAGTCAAGGCTCAAGCTTCTAAGACGAAGAGGGGTGTTGTTTATCGAAGGAGAAGAGAGGACTCCCTTAGTTAGGGTTTTTAGAGCTTAGGGAATCGGGGGATCTAGAAGGTGAGACTGTTGGGGTGTTTGAGTGGATCTGTGTGTGCGAGGAGTTGCGTGCAAGTAAATTAGATTTGGTTCGAGACCCAGCGCGGAGTACTAATATAGAATCTATCATCAACTTAGTCATTCCTTCCTCCTAAGCTTCGTTTGAAAAGACGGCTGCATATTTAGCTTGCTTAACTTAGAAGCCTACTGACGTGTAATATATCCATGGGCCAACCTTCGTTGGGTCCCGTTAGCAACTGTAAAAGAACCTCAAGAGACTGACCAGGAACTCAAATACCCTTTGCTTCTCTGACGCTCTCGACGTTTTTTTGGCTATACTACATCCCCGAATTGTCAAATTAGTCTCTAGGATCTGGGGCACGGAATGAAATTTCCTTCAAGCAGACGTAAGAGCTACAAACGATGTTGCTATGTAGAGAAGACAGCTGGTCTCTTCTTCAAGCTGTCTCTGTTCGACAGGTGCTCGAATTGAGACTTCGGATATTGGACTTTGAACGAGGGGTATTCTAGTCAGCGACATACCGGTCAAGGAGAGGCTCTGTTTCGACGCGGACCCAGATAGCTGAAGCTAGACGAGGCTCTAACTGCACACATGGCTGTTTCGGTATAGAATTCGGTAGTGAATATCAATGAAGTCGCGTTGCCCCAATGTCTGCTGGCTTTTGGTATGAAATCTTGTCGGGCTGTAATTTTAAGCTCGTGGAGATATAGGAATGACAACAGTCCGAAGTAGCAGTATCTTGAACGCTTAGGCGATTTGTTCTTTACCAAGGGTTAACGGCGACATAAGTACGACATCGGATATTGCGCATAGGTTCTTCTAAGGAGTTGAAAATGCCCGGAATGGCCACCACCGTCTAGATGTCTTGAGAGTTCATACCGGTCTATTGGTCTGTTGATATAGTCAGCGGGGAAGCAACCAACGGGTTGCGGACGGGCTCGAGATCATGCCTCATGGATAAATCAAAGGTCGAACTCCCTAGATCGCTGCTAAGTAGAGATCCTAGTACGGTAGGTGAAGTTGTTGTAGGGACTTTCTGAGGCACCGGTGTGGAAATTAATGATCAGCTGGCTAAGAGCGTCACCAGCACTCTCAGATACGAAAACGTGCAGAACATGCTAGCATCCTGACTGACAGAATAAAATTCTAGTGGAGAAGAAGGACCTTTAGAATATCTAGGTCTCCTTTGTTAGCCAGTATCAAAAATGTCTTGCTTCATCCCGAGACATCTCTAGACGCAGAGAATCTCGAAGTTCTTGGTGCCAAGAGCAAAAAGTACAGAGTGAAGAACAATAATAGCGACAGAACAAGCATTAGAGCAACACAATCAAACCTCTAGAAGCGAAAATATTGATATCTACCGTATGTGTAAGATTCCTTTGTTCGGAATCTTTGAGTATGGTTTCAAAGCTTCCCCATTTGAACATCGCTGTTCTTGCAAGAAGGTAATTGTCCAAGAACACGAAGATGAAAAGACGACGGCTTTCCTAGTGTCGGTCTTTACATATATAGCCTCGATTCTTCACCTCTAATTTCAGCATCAGTCCTTTCACATGACAGAACCCACTCAACAGACTTTCTCCAATCACCAAACGATTCCAACAATACACATCAAGATTTCCGCTTCAAGAGACTCGCCTCCCACTCAAAGCAAAGCCAACATCCCGGAGATGGCTTCCAAGTCCTTCGAGTTCAGTGGTCGGACCGAAAAAAGAGCAGCTAAGCGTCCACGCAGGAGCGACACTTTTGCAGATCCGAATGCCGACAGTTCGAGATCCAAAAACGCTAGTAGAGCTACCAAACTCAAGGCCAAAGCCAAAGCCAAAGAGCGAGCAGCTGAGCGGGATCTCAAACGTTCAAGCGGCAACGTGCAATAGCGATCTTGATTACAGTTTTGTGAAAGCAACAAAAAGGATCGGAAAATTGAACCATCGGCCTCTGTCCTTTTGCGTCGTGTCTGCTAGCTAGGAGGAGAGAGTCCCAGGGGAGAGGATAATTCATGCAACATCAGCAAGTCTTTGCTGGAAACCGATCCAAAAGCATCATCATCAACAGTTGCGGGGAGAAGGAACAACGCAGTAATAAATAGCTCGGAACTCTTTGAAACTCAGTATATATATAATGAATTCATTTCTAAAATCCGAAATTCGATAACATAGAGAGAAGTGGTGAAATTCTCAACGCACCAACTATAGGCCAACCCCTAGATTCACCAAGATTGCAGCTTGTCCGCCCTTCATTCCACATCCGGGAGGGTATATGGTGAGTATCACCCATAGCGTTTGCAACACTGGCAAAGCGTCTAGCGAACAGAGGCAGTCTTTGTGAATGGCGCGTGGATGTGCTGGTGTTTCATTCCTTTCTCTCTAGAAACTAGCAGTACGTTTCTATTTCATGCGCAGGTCAGCAATAGTGTAGGGTTCCTTTATACCAGCCACCATCCGGTTGGCTGTTTTATACATGGAATGCTTTTCGAGATTACGAGGAAGAGAAGACGAAGGCTCTTTTGGGAAGTATATTCATTCATAAACCCTCAATTTCCACCTACATTTCTCGCTCTTTCTAGCACTACCCTTGTCACCAGGAGCTTGTCAAGTGACCCGATCATCCCTCCCTCCGTTGTTCGTTGAGGAACAATTGTGACAACCATACGTATAGTGTATTGAGCTTGAAGTCCTCCTTCCGGCGCATAGCAACGAACACGGCCTCTGTTGTGATAGTTAGCGTCGGTCGACTCCAGCAGCTAAGATAGGGTCGGCACGATAGGGTAGGCACGATAGGAAGACTTACCCCGATTTTTGACGATCGCGGCAGCCTTCTGCATGTATATCACAGACTCAAGTCCAGGTCGGCCCGGCCCATTTATCGGTCGCTTGAGCCGAGTCTTGCGCGAATGGTGTTTGACCGCGAAAGAAGCTCCGGAAGTGGTATGGCAGATTCTCTGCCGAGTATTCCCATTTCTCGAGCATAGATTTTGTCACAGAGTCTACGAAGCCATGAGTCTTCTATTGCGTTAAGCATCAGTATCATACTTAGCTTCAGAAGGAATGTATAGAAGAAGGGAAAACGTACCGTTCCGTCTGCCAGCTTGACGTATCGAAGCTGCCACTGATACGCAAAGTCAATAGTGCTGAGGAGAATGTAGACGGTCAGAAACACTCGATACCTCGACTGCACTGCGTCATTTCCAAACATCAAAGATTTCAGATCTTTAAGAACAGCCTTGCGGTGCCTGTCAATGATGAGGTTCATCGTAATGTCAATTTGCATATTCATAAAATGTGACGGAGGCCGCTCCCCATGAAATGGCGACTCCGGCACAGCGATCCGTCTGCTCGCAAAGCTTCGAACTTTTAGCGCTTTTCGAATCATGCTAACATCATACCGCTCTGCGTAGCGATGAGCTTCGGCCAGCGTCAAGTTGAATTACTCGTCGAAGCTGCGTTTGACCAAATGGTCTTCGATGAACGGTTGAGATTCATCCAGAAACCTCTCTATGAATCCATATGCACTATCGATATCGTCCTTGTAACCATGTTAGTACGAAACAGAGGATGGTCGTAAAACAACATGCTATAGCATATGGTGACATTTCCAAGACTATGACCTTTTCATTAGTCTGCCACTCGTTGTTAATCACATCGCCTGGACCTGGGAGAAATTTGCGACAGTTAAATGTGACAACGGGAGACCTGCTGTTGTTTGCGAACGGATAGATGATCTGTACGTGCTTGACTTCAGTGTCTTCAGCGTCCCAGTTGGACTTAGGATACGTAGCCCGCACTTGGCTAAGGTCGGAATTGCCTTATACAATGTTAGCCTACGCTTGCTCCTAAGCTATTGAGTGGTCTTAAAGGTGGAGAGATGAGCATACCCAGTCTAAACGGTACAACATTGGGTACCTATCAAAGGATTCGGAAAAGAGACGCTATCTCCGATAGGAAAGGTCTGATCCTTAGCCGAGCCCCTGCATTGCTCTACGTAGTAAAGCACACAACATCCTAAGGTAGCTAGCTCATCTCGCCGACATGAACAAGATATACTGATGGAAACATTATATAGAAGATGGGAAGATCCGACTATAATACAGCTGCTAGCTGGAAAGATCATCTCGCTTGCGGAGGTGATGGTCAACGGATAAGCTAACGGGGCTTCGCATACCAGCCGCGATTAATTGAGTCAAACAGAAACTTACTGGCAAGGTCTAGTGGCTTACTGTGGACCATCTGCGGAGACTGAAAGAAATTGCATCTCCAAATACTCGTGAGGAGGGCAGAACGCTACATTGCACCGACGCCTGTTCGTGAATATGAGGGAGCCGCATTTACTATCTACCTTAATGGCATCTTGATTTTTTTTGGAAGCTAGAAACACTAGAAGAATGTTTTCCCTGAATCCATTCTCTGGTGAGGTTTCAGCGACCGCTATAGATGAGCTCCCAATCTGCTCTGCTGTGTTGACCGCTAATCCGACTACCCCACACCTGACTCTCGCCAAGTCGTCATCGAAGAAGATCGTCACAGATATTGAAAACACTTACGGCAGGATGGGCTCACCTACCGGGACTACGAAGATTGTTGCAGAAGGCGCCTATTTGTGCAGCAATCCATGCTTCAACCCATCCGGAAATAGGGATATGTAGGATACAGTGGAAGGTTATGCTCATGTGTCTGTAAACCATGCTGGCTCAGCCGATTGTGGCAGGGCATGACTTAATTTGCCCAGTGGCCCATGGGGAGATCTAGATATCACCGACATCGCAAATGACAGCTGAGCTTCAATTTGTGACGGCAATGCAGGCGGGTATGGCAATCTGCCGGTTCTCTGTGTATAACTCACACTCTGAGCCAGTGATATTCAGTCTCTACCCCATCAGCTCCCTCTCTATGCTCATAAAAGACACGCGAAAATATGAAAGTCACTTTGCTGACAGGTTGCTTTTTAGAGATGGCGCTACCAGGATGGTGCACGAAAAGATTCTCCACGATCGAAGGCCTAGACTTTGGAGATGACGGAACGTATTAAGAGGAATAGTGGTACCATCAAAGCTGAGATATCCGAGGGCTTTGACGTGACTTCAGGCGACAAGAGAATATTGAAAGAGAGCTCCAAGAGGAAAACAGTTGGCTTTCCAAGATGTTGGTACGATAGCCATGCAAACGGGCGGGCGCTGATCCTGCGTCTTATACGGGTTGGTCATTTAAAAAAATCGGGATGCCAGAAAAATATCCCTACCTCAAATGATGTGCTTTCAGATACTTGAGAAGATGCAGGCAGTGGAATCTCGACCTTCCACTTTACGCTTGTGCAAGGTTTCTATCCCATCAACAAGACTCGAGCAGGGCTAATACCTATTATGGTACGATATAGAGAAGAAGTTGAAATCAATGGCCAAATTTCTGGGCGAATTTTGACTCCTTATGGATAATGAAATGCTTAGCGCTCAGAACGATCAGATCGTAAAGCATGATCATACCAGTAGCACCTCAACTCCCCAGAAATCATCATGCAGAGTACTCCACCCCTACTGAATATGGATCACAAGGAGATTGATGATGTAGCCGTTGATGCGGCGCTTCCAATTTGAGCCGCAGTAACTCAACTTAGCTATCTACACACTGTCGAGGCTGGAGCAAGCTCGTGAACTACTGTCCGTCGAGCTTGCGAATGAAAGGGTTCTTTCGGGGATATAAAAGGTAGGCCGTACACCATGTCAGTTCCGTAGCGAGCCCTATGATCAAGGAATAGAGATATTCCGCAAGCATTTTGATCTACCAGTCCGAAGCAGCTTGAAGGGCATGGTCCCTTTTTTGCTACCATGCGAACCAAAAAGTGGGGACAAGCCCGAGCAAAGCTTATTGATGATGCGTTCAAGTTTGGTTATTGCATTGTCTCTCCACTTCAAGCTAGAAGTAAGTCAAGACCTCCACGCTGGAACGTCTGCCCAGGCTCACTTTGAGTTCAACCGACCCCTTTTTGGCTAGCGGAATTATTCTGGATGATTGGGTGCAAGCAAATCGCATCTAGCTGTTTCGTATCCTATCTGCAATTAATTATAAGATATCACCATCCCTCTACCTTTGAAGGTCCCACTCGGTACTCAGATGTCGATCAATATCGACTATGGTTTTGAGGGAAAGAGATCCATTCTACGACTTTACTTGATGCAATCATCGAGCAAGAGTGAGCAATTTCCATAAGGTACTAATCATGCCTGAAATACCCTCTCCTGCTTGTCTCTGCCAGCCCCTCCTATTCATCCACCGTTAATAAGATTTGATTCGCTGATGATATACCAAAACATTCGTCGCTTGGAGCACGGCACGATTTCAGCTTTAAGTACGATTACAAGCGTTTAGAAACTCTGGGTAGAATAGGAGTTTATTAAGCTCAAAGGGTACCTTACTCCTTCTATAGCCAACAAACAAAACGATCGCTGAACCTCATGGTCGACACCTCATTCCTCAATGCCTTTTGCAGATCTTGAATTGACGAATAAGAAACACGACATCAGAGATACCAGAGTACCCCGTACCTCTGATACCGAGAGCAGCTACTGTAGAAGAGAAGCAGACGTGGCCAAATCAAATTCACCAGACTCTAGTAATACTTTGGCAGACATTCTTAGACTATGTGTCAGTGATGTATCATCAGAATGTTTCAAAGCAATATCAACCTGACGATCTTCCAAGAAGAAATACAGGATAGATCAAGACCATAATATTCTCGGCTGCTATTCCCCCCTGGAACTATGCTACAGTAGATCCACATGAGTGGTACCAACAATTCCCCCCCAGAACTTCCGTTCAGCCAATCTTCATTGCACCAAGAGAGCTTATGAGAAAATTCATTGGGATTTTGAAGCAGTGATATAAAAAAAAAACCCCAGGCAGAGATAGGGGCATAGAAGATCGACACATCGACCAATCAGAAATGGAAAAGTGAGTGCATAGCAAAGGCCCTTTGAATGCCCATCTTTCACATCTGTGGAACAATCGAGGTTTATAATTCTCAAAGTCCGACTCTTTAATCTTCGAATATTCCGATTTTAAAAAAGATTCGACTGTCAAAACTCACATCTTTCAAACTTTCATCTCGTGCATTATCTCTTCTTGCTTTTCAGCTTCTGATGCTTTAAACCCTCGACCTTTAAAATTAGATTTGCGTCACATACTGTAGCGCATCTTATCTTGTCAAACTATCCTTTTTCGTTTCCTAGTTTAGACATGTGTTTATAGCTATGCTATGAATGGGTTTAGAAAAGATAGGAGGCTGTAATGCTTGATATAAGGGATAGAAAGATTGATGACCCGTTCCCGACCTTGGGTTAGTTCGATCGAGTTTCGGTTATATTTATATTTATGGTTTATGGCTTTTATGTGTTTTGGTCTACTTGTAAACTAGACGCACTTGTGATGTTTACATAGCAGCTGTTTCGAATACCTTTTCCCCGCGTCCTTTATTTGTTATGTACAATGCAGCTGCATCAACAGCAGCTGACATAAGGATCAGATTCTTCTTAGCCCAAATATGGAACCCAGGCCATATGCCAAAGCCTAGTAATGTTACTGGTACCTTGTAGTTCTTGGCGACATATTTGGTTTGCGGACGTGCATATTGCAAGACCAAGATTCGCATCTTGCTGAATCGAAAGACCTCCTTGATATCTCGACGATTGGAAAAGGCTTCTTGTTCGCTGAAACCGCTTTTGAAGTTTTCTCTCGAGCTAATAGTAGCTGCGTGTGCTTAGACCGACGGTAAGATGGAGTAATGGGCGATTCGATCTGCGTCAAGGGCAATCTGGCATTAGGGGGAAAAGAACCTCCTTATTTCGGCTTAGGTCTGCCCACTCATAGGTCAACATTTGTGAGGTCGAGGAAGTGGAAATTGAGGTCGGCCTTGTCTTGAAACTTTCTCTCGAGCTAATAGTAGTATCGTTGTAGGAAATTCCTTATATCGACATAAATCCACTGCTGCTCGCTGATTGATTGACCTTTGCGAGGTTGAGGAAGTGGGAAGTGAGGTCGACCTTGTTTTGAAACTTTCTCTCGAGCTAATAGTAGTATCGTTGTAGGAAATTCCTTATATCGACATAAATCCACTGCTGCTCGCTGATTGATTGACCTTTGCGAGGTTGAGGAAGTGGGAAGTGAGGTCGACCTCGTTTTGAAACATTTTCTCGAGCTCATAGTATCGTTGAAAACGATGGGTGATTATGCCTTCGACGTTACTGGAACCGGCTTCTTGATCGCGGGAACCGCGCGGAAAGAGCAATGGGCGAGGATTAAGAGTGTTCATTGCAGTGGCTTTCAACGTATGACATCCCTTCCATGTTTGCACATGAATACGTAGGTGTTGTCTTTGCCCAGAGTATTCTACAGCTAGCAGTGTCTTCCTGAGGAGAGAATAGCAGCATTCTTTGTCGAAAAGATCGTATCGGTGGGAAAGCTAGCGCTTCGTCCTTGCGAAAATCCGCTTCCTGTAATTTCTTTTCAACAAGGATCGCAGCCATTGTAGGTATCTATGTAAAAGTACATCAGGTTTGGCTAGGTCTCGCAATAGACTCGCAGTCTAAAGTCTTTCTTATCTCTTTTGAAATGTTTGAGAGAACGTTGTTGATAACCTAATATCATATCGTTGACGTTGACGTTGAGCACTTCTTTCTCTGGTAAAAGAATGCTGAAAGTGAGGAGTGGAGTGTATAACAGGTGCAAGCACTCCATATCATAAGTCTTTCCAAGTCCCGCAAAGACTTGTCCTCCACAGATCGGCTTCACAGCCTCGTTCAACATAAAGTCTGCTGGGCCATGATCTTTGATGCTCAGTCAAATTCAAAAGTCTCGAACACGTCTTTCAAAGCAGAGAAGTCTGTAAAAGAGTAAGTAATACAGCCAAAGATGACGGTTCCGCCAGCTTTTGCGCAGCTAGAACTCTCCCGGCTTCTAATACCAAGAAGGCTTCGTCCCGTAAAACTGGCGTAGCTGTACCAATAACAAGCCGCTTCATTCATACTCTTTTCACAATCCGACAATTCAACGCTTTGCGTACCAAAGAATCTTCCCTGCGGAGGCTAAGGATAAGGATTGACTGCGAAATTCGGTACGCTCTTTGCATCCCTTGTAACACCAGTGTACTACGCAGTTAGCGGTTCAGTGACCAGGATAAAGACCATAGCCAATGCGAGACATCCGATGGGTTCTTGAACCACGACGGCTTCGGGCGACGGCTTACTGACTTGGAAGCTTTGAACTGTTAATGTATGAAGACAACATTTAGAGCCCACGGACCCAGATTGTCGTTTTCTGTAATTTTTGGGTCTACAAGAACGACTGCTCGCGGATTGGAGATTGAGATAAAGGCGATAAATCGGACGCTACCTCGTTAAGTCGCATAAGAAAGGAGCGTGGCTCAAAAGCAATCTCTAGTGCATCCATGGGTAAGGTGAAATGTGAGCACCACGTGCAATAATATCCAGTACAAGCGCCGAGCCCAGCGAGGAATTACCTCCAAGAATTTCTCCTGCTTCCTGGTGCTGATTTGGCCATCCATGTGACGGTTGCGGCGTGGATTCTACCGCAGAGAAGTGACAGCCTCTATCTGAGTGCTCACTCGAATATTTGGTGGTCTCGACTTGAGTGTATTTCTGAAGCAGACTGATGGAGACCAAGCTTCAATGGGACATGCGTGAGTCTGCTGCATCATTGGAATATCTATGGCTTCCGTCTCACGGTCCCTCCAGTAAAGTATAGGGGAAAGTCTTTCACCGTTGAGGCTAAGGTCTAGCTGCGCAATGCAGGAGTGCCACATGGCGTCGGCGACGTATATAACATCGGCTACCCAGAAGGAGTGCCGAAACATTCATTGTTGGTTCTAGAAATTGTGGTATCCTATTGCGTGTCAGGCCAATTGCGGTTTGAGTTTAGGAATCCTAACTTACAAACTAAAAGAAACGGGCATCTTTCTATCTGAAGAAACTCGATTTAGTGTCTATGTGAGCGACCGAAAAGCCTACTCTCACAATCGACACGCTCTATGTGTCATAGGAATAATAGAACTTTGCAAAAGCCCTTTCATGGCTTTTTCAAGTAAGGCAATGTGCCCTGAGTCACTGCTTCAGGGTGTGACTGAGATTGGGCCACACGATTGCCTCGAGGCGAGGTCTCTTTGACACCGCAATCATGGAATATCGGTGATGGCATACCAAATGTGAGGGACTCAGATTGCCCTAAACGATCTTGGTTAGTTTTGCACCGTAAGTAATAGTGCTCAACTCACAGTGGTCGTCTCGTCAAGAGTCCCATAACTTCTCATTTCTGGAGCTCTTTGTGATAAAAATCCTAAGATCACCATGATTTTCTGGTAACAAGGTGGAATCTGTAAACACTTGAGTTAACACTGTGCTGCTGGTGAATTGCAACGCCTTACCACCGCTTGGTATCGGTCACACCGTAGCTGCCTGTCCTTTACGGCAATCATATAGTGTCGCTGTGTAGAGTCTAGCCGGGGAGTCGATGACCTGTGTGCTACGTAGCTCGCCTAGCACCTTGAGCCCTAATTATCGAAATACAAGCGGTTCTATTCGTCATACATGTAGGTGAAATATGGAACGTGATGCACATAAGAACTGCAAAGCGAGCACGTGTAATGATGAGGATGAAATGGATAGTAGAAGACGACGTATATATGGGAGGGGTGGGTGTGCGGATGTGTTGGTGCGAGGATGTGCAAGAATGTGCGAGGATGTTAGGGTTCTTATAGTACAGGATGACCGCCATTGGCCGCGATTTGTGGATGAATCAGCGAGGAATCTTTCATTACCATACTAGTCGACCAATGATTCATCAAGCTTCCATCGATTTCCGAGGCATAGAGCACTGCTACCGTTCAGTTCTTCACTTCATCTTGCAATAGAATTGGATAACAGTCGGGATGAACGGTACTGTCACAAGACATGAATAGCAGGCTAGTATTCACTGCAGAGCGAATATGTGAGATGGGTACGCTGCATAGCTGAGAGTAGATTATAGTATGAGTGTACTCGTACAAAAACAAGTAAACGAAGTAATCGCAAGATCTCTAGAGCTCGTACTCCACTAGAAAGCCTCATTGTAGATCAGCGCAGCGGAGATGATAGCTTACAGTCATGTCTTCGACAGGGATAGTTGGTGCGTGCTTGTCTACCTACTAAACCAACATCCTACTTGCCAGGGGACGCGTCAGAGTTGCTCTTGTACAATGAAGTCTTCAAGCTATTTGCTGGGATCGCTTTTGTACTTACTCTAAGATCCCCAGCTGCCTTCCGCTTTGCAGGAAGATTTGTCTCGAAACACTACTCCGTACCTTCAGCGAACCCATGATCGAAATTCAACCTTCACATCAGCTGTCTTCCTCGTCAGCTTTCTGATCAGGGCAGTGGTCATGGCCAAGGAGCTTACCTCGACACCCAGTTGGAATTTCTTCAGCCAGAAAAATTCTAACTTAGGACACGCATGCCTACCTATCCGTACTGAGACCAGCTCTGCATTTCGCTCCCTCTTAGCTCTAGCTTCTCTACAACCTCGAGCCACCTCTCCTACAGAAAACGTCTGTGTCGTCGTTGTAGACTTCACGGATCCTTTACAGCGCCCGCGCACTGCAGTCCGCCGTTGTACCGACAGGAACAAAGCGGCCATCTGGAAGCATGTCACTCCCAGTAGGAACGGCCTTCTCGAGAAGTACGATACAAGGTGGATGAAGGCGGAGAGACTCTTAATAGCGGCCTTTAATAAGGGAAAGACTTGATGATATAGTACGGAAGAATTTCCCTGGTCGAGGACGGAGGGAGCAGGTCGTGAGCTCCGAGCTCAGCAAGGAGGGCTTGATACATGCGAGGATTGGAGAGGATACATAGCATGCTTGCCGTTGCGATGGGTTCGGGCCCCACGAATCTATGAGAAGAAGAGCTAGAGGATTTAGGGGTGATACTCTTGAAAGATTATATGCTTTACGCTGGGAGAACCGCCTCAGCTTCTACTTCCCTCCGAGATATACCACGATTAATCAAAAGGCCAGTCATGCTATTTCGTACCCCTTCTTTTGGGAGCGAATCGCCCTAAGGTTTTTCCTGTTACAAAGCTATGGTGTTCGACTGGTTAGCCGAGGTGCATCTCTGCTCCAAAAGGACGAACATACTCAAGATTCGTACCACAAGATTTTCTGTCTTCCTTCCTGGACTCGACCCGCCTGGCCGATGGATGGTTACAATGCAGAGCAGTCATGGGAGGGCGATAAGACTCTGCATAACAGGAAGGCCTGTAACCAGACCTCCAACAGAACCAGTAAGGTCGAATCATACTCCTTCAATAGGTCAATGGATGAGTGCATACTGCATTAGTGACCATGGCGACTACCAGCATGGTTTTAGTCAAGCCGAAGTCCATGGGATGATAAAGGGAAAGTGATGTACTTTCGTTCATGATAATTCATGAATTCAAGGAACACGCTAACATACCTATTAAAAGTTGCTTCGAAGTCGAAGTTGTGCTTTTCAGCATACTACGATATCGAGTCAGTTGAAAAGGAACTGCGAGTATCTACCAACCCGGCAGCAAGTGTAAAGTCGCGGCCATTGTGCTGAGCGACTAATTTTCAGCCACATCTTGAGTATAGCCTACTCTTTCAAGTTTAATCCCTATCTTAGTCAGCCTAGACTGGTTCTGAAGATGCTTGTCTTCACCGAGGTGGATCAATGCCGTGTCTCGACCGGCCTCAGGCTCCTTTATAAGACAGGCTCTCTACTTTGCGGCGTCTTATCTTGGCATCCGAGACCAAGGTAAGCAACTCGCGCAACATATCCTGCAGTGCAACATAATACATCTGGAGGTGTGAAAATTTATTGACTTTGCTTTCTGATCTTCAGTGGAATGGTCGTTGAACTTTGCCTGACATACTGTGAGTCTAACCTAGTGCAAGACTTGTGAGGAATGGTAAAACTGATTTTGTAGCCCTGAAATGATCCCGAAAAGTGACGCAAACGATAATTTGGATACCATATTGAATCAGAAAATAGAAGTAGGAGCAACGCAGCATAGATCAACATACTCACTTAAGGACTATCGTTTGAAAATACTAAGGTCAAAAGCGATACGACTGTGACGTCTCAAATTTGTGATAAGATGATTACAAGATAGATTCAACATTGTAGACTCAATGACTACAAGAGCTCATGGTATTCAAATTCTAATCACGAAATGAGAGACTAGCTCAAAAGCGAAAGATAGGAGACAGCTTCATTAACATCATTCGCGCTAATGACATACCAATACATCGTAGATATGCGCACACCATCGACTTATCGCTATTCACCGTCACTGCACAGGGGCAAGCGTGTTGTGAATCATCTTTGTTGAAAATGAGGTGTCCTATACAGATCTGAAGTCTTCCGTGAGACTGTTGAGACTTCTTAGATAGTAGGTGCAAAGAATTTAGGGGTGCGTCGTTAAGCGAAAGCTAGTGTGCTTGATCTAGGCTCCATAGCGATTAGTGCGATGTGACTGCCGTGCCAATGACAACGGCACCCTTTCTCTATTTGGAAATACTCGTAGGGGAGTTGGTAACCTCCGCCTCATAGCCTCATAGGGCTGGCAGGGCTGGAACCCGCTAGTAGAGTTTTCACCTGCTCGCTCCTAAATAGACTCCTACAACTTCAACCCCATATACCAAAATGCCCCATATGACCTCGTATTCCAACAATATACAAGTAAACGCGGAGCATCAGTACATTGCGACATCCGTAACAACCTGGCTTGAACAGTACTGCCCTTGCTGGACTTGAATCTACGCATGAAGCGCCGCCAGAGTAATGTGTTGGCCGATGGATTTGGAAGAAAATTCACCATTCTACCCAGGACTTGGCTTTCGCCCATAGCTACTCCATCTGTACTGACGTGTAGGTCATACAGGAGCGGACATGTATCCCTTCTTCTGACCGAACCTCCTCGCCTGCCCACGAGTGAACTTGGACGACGAAGGGATGAACAATGAAGTCTAGAAGAACAAAGCCGCGACAATGTTCTCTTCCCAGTGGCAAGGCGCTGCGGATAGGCAGCCCCTTTAGCATCAGCCGACGACATACATTGGAAGATTCCGAGCCACCACAA
>JAABUL010000866.1_pt1 | contig 62635 bp, 94 predicted proteins | sample 5559151 | NCBI WGS metagenome assembly JAABUL01 (sample SAMN10711876, study PRJNA513368) | rock metagenome | isolation source: Antarctica rocks | place: Antarctica: Victoria Land, Pudding Butte sud
GCGGCGCCTGCTCGCAGTGCTTGACGCACGTGCCGCAACGCCGGTTTGTTCCTCTTCCTGCTCCCTGTCGAGCGTGGTGCTCTCAACCGTGAAGAAGGATCACAACCAAAAGCCACATCTCATGTCTAATGCGGACAGTACCTCGTTTCGATTCATTTCCAGATTAGTGCAGTTCGATTGCACCGACTGCAGGTGCTGCATCTGCTGGCCCTGGCGCGGGCCGCTGGCGTCGAGGTCATCGTTGACGACCAACCTTTGCACGTCCAGATCAGATAATCAGATCTGGAAGTGCAGGTGCTGCACCTGCTGGCCATGGCCCGCGCCGCCGGCGTGGACCTGGTCATCGACGACTTCCAGCGCGTGTCGGATCGCGTGCCCTTCATCGCGGACCTGAAGCCGTCTGGCCGTTATGTCATGGAGGATGTGCACAAGGTGTGAACAGCAGGAACCTTGAATCACTTGTCGCAAAAAAAAGCGGGAGTGCATCTCAGGCGTTAGAAAGGCACCAAATGCATTGTGCTCGTCTACGCCAAGAAATTTTTGATGACACCAAATTGCAAGCAGATGCGCTGCTCGCTGGACGCTGGCCACCATGCTGCCGCAGTCCCTCGATTGTAACCCATCGATCTCGGTGTCACAGCGACAAATGGGGCGCAGCAACGTCCTGCAACTCTGTCCGCACGTTTCTGCAGGTGGGCGGCGTGCCGGCGGTGCTGAAGCTGCTGCTAAAGGAGGGCCTCATCGACGGCAGCTGCCTCACCGTCACAGGTGCAGACGTGTTCTGCTGCCGTGTCCATTTTCACGCAGTTCCTGGCATCCGCCGCGTTGCTTTCGCGGTGAGGGACATGGCTGGAGCGGAGGAACCAGGTCACATGAGTCTTGCGATTGAATCATCCAGTCAATCTCTCAAATGAAGGATGCGCAGGTAAGGCGATAACCTGCAGCAGAAGCCCGGCCTGAAGCAGGGGCAGCTGGTCACCTCGGCAGTGACATTGACGTATTCCAAGTTTTCAGACAGCAGTAGGTTCTGTGAAATCTTGTGCCGGCAAGAGGATGGTCTGAAGGAGGGGCAGCCGTTCAAAATTTTTTCGACTCCCTTGCAATAGTAAATGCGCACACCGATGTGCGGTGGATTCATGCGCAGGCAAGACGATGGCAGAGAACCTGGAGCAGCTGCCAGGGCTGAAGGAGGGGCAGCAGGTCATCACACCCATCGGTCAGCCCATCAAGGCCACCGGCCACCTGCAGGTGCTTCCGCAGACTCTCCCCGAACTTGTTCCAACCGTTCTGAGAGTCTGCAGCGGCCCTGCTGACGGAGAAGCAGCAGGCCATCACACCCATCGACGAATCGGGAATGGCCACCGGCCACCTGCAGGTGCGTGCTCAGCATATCTCTTGTTCGTTGTAAATCTCACTTCCAAAGAACCCGCCACCCTGGTATGCGTTGTCGTGAGCTCCTCTGCTTGGCGCAGCCAGCTGCAGGGTACAGCAGAACGCGCTGATCCGCAGCCTTGCCCACCATCTGGAATGGCTCTCCAGCAAGCCGGGTGGCGCATGAGGGTTCATTCAATAATGCCGCGCGTGACATTGGCTGCCAGATCTGCAGCCGGCATGCAATCTCGGAGCGCATCAACAAAGGCACGCGGTGCGCGCAGTGAAGGTCTGAGCATCTTCTGCAGTGGTGCTCACCATGACGAGAGATCAGTCGCTTAGATCACAGTCAACAAGGTGTTGCACTTCTAATTTCAAGCTTTGCCGTCGATCTGTTTGTTTGACTGCGCAGATTATGGTAACCTGACGCGAGAGGGTTCCTTCGCCAAGATCACTGGCAGGGAGGGGCTGCATCTCATTTTGCAACATCAACACCGATCTCAGTAATTACATTGTGTTTCGCAGATCCTGTACGGCAACCTGGCGCCGGAGGGGTCGGTCGCCAAGATCACGGGCAAGGAGGGGCTGCAGTTCCGGGGCCCGGCGCGCGTGTTCGACTCCGAGGAGGACATGCTCGCCGTCGTGGCGGAGGACCCCCAGCAGCTCAAGGTGCAGAGTTCTCCGAGCGGATTGACGAGTGTTGTAACAGAAACACATCCGGGCGGCGAGCGTCTTCGACTCTGAGGAGGGCATGCTCGCCGTTGTGGCGGAGGACCCCCAACAGCTCAAGGTGCAGAGTTCTCTCCTCCGAGCGGATTGACGAGTGTCGTAACAAAATCACATCCGGGCGGCGAGCGTCTTCGACTCTGAGGAGGACATGCTTGCCGTCGTGGCGGAGGACCCCCAGCAGCTCAAGGTACAGATCTGGTCTGTGATTACAGTGACTATTGAGAAGTAACACGGCGACTGTCCACAGGATTCACAGGGTATGTGGCCCCGCGCGCGTCTTTGCACATGTTTGCAGTCCTCTCAGAGGATCCGCAGCAGCTCACAAGGCGCATTTCGTCCTTTCTATGTGAAACGGAAAGTAGGTCAGTGCTCCAGCTTGTGGGGAACCCGCGGGCGTCTCCGGTTTTGGGCAGGACTTGCCTGCCGTCGCTGGGCCGGTAGCTGCTCCAGGGTGGCTTGTTTCGGCAGCTCCTCCAGACGAAGTCTTAGAGCGTGGTGGTGTCCTGGGGAGCCTGGGGCAGGAGGTGCGAGGTGCGGAAAACCGTGCAAGGTGCCTGAAGGTCGACCAGCCGCTTTCATGGCAACCTGTCCCAGATGACGTAAATCTTGGTGCAGCTGTGCAACTGCAAATGGCATTGTGGCGCTGTCCGATTTTTGACCATCCGAGACAGCGAAAAAAAAATCATTTTTTTTTTATTTCGGCGAATGCGGCGAGCGTCGCCACACCATCTCGCCACACCACGTCACGCGGTCGTTCTGCGTGACGTGGTGTGGTCGTGATTTGATGTGAATCCTCGAAGGAAGGCCGCGGCATGCCGGAGGTGCTGACGCCAACGTCCGCCGTCATGGCTAACTGTAGTGCTCCAAACAGAATTATTGCTCACCCCCTCCGATCTTCCTTTCGCACAGGGCTCTGCCACCGCCGGTATGACGGCCCCAAAGGCGGGCCGGGCATGCCGCAGATGCTCCCGGGCATGCCGCAGATGCTGACGCCTACCTCCGCAATCATGGGCGCCTCCTGCTCGCAACCACTTCACTCACAAGGCACCTTTGTTCAATACCTTCTGCAGGGCGCTGTCATCGTCATCCGGTACGAAGGCCCCAAGGGCGGCCCGGGCATGCCGGAGATGCTGACGCCCACCTCCGCAATCATGGGCGCTGGGCTCGGCAAAGACTGCGCGCTCATCACCGACGGCCGCTTCTCGGGCGGCAGCCACGGATTCGTCATCGGCCACGTGGCGCCGGAGGCGCAGGAGGGCGGCCCCCTCGCCCTGGTGTGATGCCGGATCTATCACTTACTCCTGCTGAGAACTATTTGACGGACAGCCGTCACCGACAACCGCTTTCTCCGGCGGCAGCCCCGCTTTCGTCATTGGCCACGTGGCGCCGGAGGCGCAGGAGGGCGGCCCCCTGGCCCTGATAATCTTCTTTCGCTTACTGTTGGTAAATGACCTCGATGGGAATCAGATTTATGATAGAGACGGCGTTGCCGACGGCCGCTTCTCGGGCGGCAGCCACGGATTCGTCATCGGCCATGTGGCGCCGGAGGCGCAGGAGGGCGGCCCCATGGCCCTGGTAAGTTCTTTTCTCGTTTACTATTGGTAATTGATTTCAATGGGAATCAGAATTATAATCAAAAACGGCGTTGCCGACGGCCGCTTCTTGGGCGGCAGCCACGGACTCGTCGTCGGCCACGCGGCACGGGATGCGCAGGGCGCCCTGGTGAGAACCGTTCGTAATTCGTTTATCTATTTTATCTAATTTCGTTTTTCTTTATCGATTATCTATTTTATCTAATTTCTTTTTTTTTTTTTTAATCTATTTTCGTTTTTCTATAAAGGAGATCGAAGGCTTAGTCGTGACCAGTCCACAGCAGCTTCCCTGGCGGCAGCCATTGGCTTTGTCATCGGCAACGTGGCGCTGGAGGCGCAGGAGGTCGGGCCCCTCGCCCTAGTAGGCTCGGTTTTTCTTGAGAGTCCTTGATTGAGCTACCAAAACTCAAAACGTCGAGCTATCTGTTGAGCAAAGACTGCGCGCTCATTGCCGAAGGCCGTGCTCGGTGGGGCTTTTTTCAGGGTGTAGGGTTTCAGCGAGTCAGTTTCAGCGGTCAGGGTTTCAGTTTCAGCGATCATGGCGGCTGTCAGATGCTAAGGCGGGTCGTCACAATCGGCTGCTGGGGCACCCGTCCTCCGCGCAGGACTGGCTGCACCTGGATCAGCATGCCCGACCAGGAACCTGGCGCTCCTGACTCCCGGCCCTGCTACCGACTACCCTAAACCCTAAACCCTACTTACCGTAGGTGCGGGATGGTGACATGATTGACATCGACGTCGGCAAGAAGGCGATGACGTTGGAGGTCGAAGAGGCAGAGCTCAAGGCGCGGAGAGACGCGTGGACGGCGCCGCCACTCAAGGCCACCGCCGGCACGCTCTACAAGTACTGCAAGCTGGTTTCCTCGGCGTCGACAGGCTGCGTCACCGACGCCTAAACCCCTCGAGGAGATGATGAGGAGATGTGATGGGAGGAGCTGCGGCAGCGAGCCGCGAGTTTGTAAGGTCGGCGTTTCAGGGTTTTGCCGCCTGGATGAGGTAGCCGCCTCTTGGGATGACCCCATGGGAGTGCGAGATGGGAGGGTTGATTCGCAAAGAGGTTTTGAATTGATGTTGGCAGAAGCGGACCAGGCGCTGGTGTGTGCTGACACAGAGGGGTGTTTCCACCAGCCGCGCACATCCGCTTTGGCGTAACGGGTCGGAGGCGTCGGTCACGCGGTCACGACCTGGGTTACAATGCCAGATGGCACGCGGCAGCATGTCGCACAAGAAGGTGCACGACAGCGGTGTTGCCTGCACTGGTTCCTGCACATACGCGCGTTTCAGGCAGCTGCCGCAACGAAGAGAGCGGCATGGCAAGACATCCTCTTCCTCCAGCAGTGACTCATCGTTCGCATTGAGTCACAGGCTCTCGCCCATTATTTTCGCCAAGCTCATCAAGTAGCTAGATAGATAGATTACACCCGGTCAGCCTCCCTCAGGCTGATAAGGCATCAAATCACCTAGCTTGTCACAAACTAGCACATAGTTGATTATGCACATCAGGGGTCGCCAAATGGCAACTGTAAATAGAGACAGCATTCGTCCTTTCCCGCATGTTGAGAAGCAGCATAATTGCTTTTTGCAGCTTCCGTTCACCATCGAGCAGGGCCGCAGCAGCAGCCACGCGCAGCAGAACCCCGGCCCTCGCCTGACTGGTGTGCAGCTGTCTCGGCATGAGTAAGGCGGAGGAGCAGCCGAGCCAGGACGAGAGCAGCGCCCTGATCGAGCGAAAAGATCATTCGGAGAATACCAATCATGAAGGCGATGTGGAGCTGAGAAAAATGATGGCAGGCAAGTATGCTGTCGCATGCGTCATACGCTCTCCGGAGAGCATGCGAAAGAATGCAGGATCCTGCATTCTTTTGGAAGCCTGGTATCTGGCAGCACAAGCAGAGTGCCAAAGGGCGAGCCGAGTTGCAGTGGCGCATGCAGACCACTGCTGATCGCACCTTGCTTCCCGTGGTGTGCACTGGATGCCACATATCGTCCATGGCATCAAACGGGCGACTACGTGCGGGTCGAGCTCCCCCACGGCTTCCACGAGAAACTCTCCCCAGCAGCAGGCCTGCGGGTATCCGAATATTGTTTCCACGGCAGATGAACGACACTACTAGGCTTCGCGCTTGCTGGAGGACGACTCGCGTCATGACGCGAGTCGTCCTCCAGCAAGCTCGAAGCCTTGATCATTCGAAGCTTAAGCATTGATCAATGCATGGCATGCACAATCCAGCGCCGCTGCCATCGAGCGCCGTGCTTGACTATTCATTTAATATTAACTAATTCCAGCGGTTGATGGCGCGCCCATATATATCCCCAGGTCTGAGAAAGGCCTGCACGCGAGATCGAACAGCCACCAGGTCCGGCAAAGAAAGCAGTTTACGTCAGCTCAAGGGTATGAGGGTCGCGAAAGAGGTTATAGATTTCCGGAACAGGATCGTCTGGCAGATGCAGATGCAACCGTGTTCCCGATCAAGTGGCAGATCACTTTCAACCTGTATATCACCTACATACCTGCACGCGCTGCTACTAGACGCATCAAGTGCCGAAAGTTTTGGCAGCAGAGGTTCGTGTGCGTGACGATCGGACGCTCGCTTCAGTTCCTGCCTCGTCAGAATGCACCAGCACTCAGCTCCATCAGGCTCGGAAGTCTCGAACGTCGTTGCAATGGCTGCGGGACAACATGGGCATGCGTCAGACGATGTGGAGCTCGGCAACTTGACAGCCAGTGAGCCTCTCATGAAAGCTGAAATTTCGTCTTCTAGCTGAAGCAACATTGCTGCATGCCATGTCTTATTTGGTCCCTTCTGCGAACGCGCAGCACATCGTCTGCACTGCGCATAGACAGCTGCGCCATATCACTTGACGACCTGACAATCTGTCTTGATTCTGAAGAATCTTGCTGGAACGCCACGCCCCCCTACTGACGGGCTGCAGCACCTGACAGGCTTCGTCAGCACAGGCTGTCGATACTGCCACGTCATTGATGCTGTTTGTGTGGAGCCACCGGCAGCGCGGCCACGGCCGCCAAGTCATTGCACACATTGCAGCAGCATATTGCCGACCTGAATCAGGGGAGGGGGCACATTCGTGACTGATTGTGCCGTTGCGCTGGATGCAGGCCGCACGAACCCGGCCGGCCGCCCGCCCTCGTGCAGAATGGATGCAAACTTCGACCCTGAGGCGCTGTGCCAGGCCCTATGCTCGTTCGCATGGTTTGTGGTCCGCATCGCGTCCCTGATGGCGGTCATCATCGGATTCAGCTTCATGATAATCTGGCCATTTGTAATGCAAATTCCTCCCGCGCCCGTCTCAGACTCACCTTGATCGGACTCACCACAGACATCAGTGTGAAATAGTTGCATTGACGATGCGCGGAGAACATGGCGCGGGATGCAACCGCCAATCTGTTTGATGTGAGCGCCCAGTCCCATTTGACTCAAGAAGAGCTTCCGAGTCTACTGCTGGTAAAGCTTTCCCGTGCTGCAAGTGATGGAACTTGCAACCATACTTGCATTGCGCAGCGGCGCACTGCCAGCCTGGCGTGTGCCTGCACATGGCAGAGGTCATCAGCAAGCAATGCGGACACAATGACGCCTGCATTCCCAAAGCGTGGCGATGTTGCTGCTTCACGTTCTGACCACTTCCAAAAGGTTGCCTATGAATGCATGAAAAGTGATGAGCAAATCAGTGTTTGAATTTTTGGTTTTCCAAGAACTCCGGAGCTGCCGAGACGTCTCGGAGTCCTGTGCTGGATTCGCCAAAAGCAGAGCGACGGTGCAATGACACTCTGGGGATCAATGTTCATGAACGACACGGCGGCAAGGCGTCGCAGGCTGGGTTGCGTTGGGCACACAGACGCGGCACGGCACACCGGTGTCGGAACAAAAGTGTCTTCTGGCAGGCGGGCTCTGATACAAAGGCTGGACTTGTCTTGTCTTAACTCGAGAAAATCTGCCTTGGACGTGCCGATCCCGTGGGTTTTGTGTGCTGTATCCTTCCTGGCCAGGAACCGCCATCGGTGAGGGACTTTGAGCCAAACCGTTCAATATCGTCCGTGCTTGCTTACAATGTGCCGCGGAGCAGGAGCAGCACTCTCGTGCAGCCTTCGTGCCAATGCCAGCCTGGCTCGTTCAACAGTATGGTTACGCGCAGGCTTTGTGTCTGCCGCTGATGAGTAACGGCACGCCATCGAAGGCGACGCGGCGGCGCAGCTGCAGACCAGCCTGACGATGCTGGCTGACACCGCCACGGCCACGCCGCAGAGCCTGCGCGCAGCCCTGGACAGCCTTCAGGGGCAGCTCAATGTGACGGCGCCGTCACATTGAGCCCTGAGGAGAACAGCGAGGCGCTGCCGCAGAGTTTGAGCGGGCATGCTGCCGCAGCGAATGTACACAGCACTGCAAGACCGGCTGTAGCCTAGTTCGTTGCGGCCTTCATGTTGAACGTCTTGCTTTTGCTTTTTCGCCGTGCTGCACCAGCAAATTCGTCTGGAGTGTCGGACTTCCAAGGCTTTCCTCGACAGCCCTGAGGACGTGCTGTAGGCAGCACAGCGTGCTCTGCTATTGCACAATCCATTTGCAGACCGTCCGTCCTGACCGCTTGCAATCTCGCGTTTGCATTCCGCCGTCCTGTTGCGGAGTGCAGCAAAGCGAGTGCCCGCAAGCTCTCGGCTTCCGACATACAGCAAGGCCTTCCAGCGTTCCGGAAGCCCTGAGCGGATAAGGGTCGGGTTCTCGTCGTTCATTCCAGTCCGCAGGAAGCTAACCGGTGAACATTCGGAAGCACCCGTCGGACGCACAAGCGCCGGCACACGGACGCTGCTCAGGTGACCCCGTGCGTTTCGCGACACACGTGCTGACAGCAAAACACTCTCCTACAGCGTGCATCACACGATCCGGGAGCGCCCAATTTACGTTCGCCTGCATCCCGTGCATTTCGAACGAGCTGATGCCAGGTGCGCTCGCCCAAAGCCTGTCCACCAGGCTGAAGTACAGGCCACAAGAAGGACGCCCGACCTGCACATAAGCCGGCACACTGGCACCCAACCCTCTCCTGGGACGTCTGTGAGACAGAGCTCACTCAGCCAGTTCATGTCCAGAAGACAGCGCTCACTGAATCACCTCCAGCGCAGGTGCCAAGGTGATGTCGGTGGCCGTCCCCGGCTGGCGCTCCATGCTGTATGGACTGCCGCAAGCGCCAATGACGGCGCCCGCGGAGGATGGTGTCGCCGAGGCGCTGCTCCTGCTGCACACCTCCTCCGGCTCCTCTCCCGGAACTTCCGACAGCAGCAGCAGCAGCAGCAGCAGCAGCAGCAGCAGCAGCAGCAGCAGCAGCAGCAGCAGCAGCAGCAGCAGCAGCTGCAGCTCTGCCAGCAGCGGCTCAAGCAGCGGCACGAGCAGTGCGACAAGCGGCGGCGGCGACGACAGCGGCGGCGGCGGCGAAGGCGGCAGCGGCACGAGCAGCGGCAGCGGTACGCGCAGTACCAGCGGCTGCACAAGCAGCGGCAGCGACGCCGGCAAGACGGACAGCGCAACGTCGGCGCCGGCGCCGGCGGCACCGGCGGCGTCGGCCGTGCCCCGCCAGACAGGCAGCCAGGCTGTGGCCAGCGGTGCCACTCCGCAGCTGCACCGCGGCGGTGGGCGCGGCCACGTCGGCGGCCGGTTCGCGGCGCCTCTGCAGCCTCAATCGCTGACGCGCGGTTTCATGGGCATGAATCAGGGAGTGGTCGGCGTGATCGTGCTCATAATCCTGGTGGCCTTCATCGTGGTGGCGGGCTTTGCTATGGCGCAGGTGAGCCTGTGACAACACAGTTACCAGAACCGTCCTGTCCCGAATCTGCCTTCCAAGCACGCCTTGCTGTGTGCTCCATAGAGCCTCACGAACTCGTCCTGACGCAGGCTGTTGCTGCGAAGCTGTACATGGCACTCGTGGAGTCTCAATTGCCATCACCGCTGCCAGCGACCGCAGCAAGTCCAGAGCTTGAGAGAATGTTTGGCGCGCGTCAGCTGTGCAACGCAACCATGCAGGAAGGCATATGAACAATGCGTCAGCACCAGCAACCCATCGCGAGTAAAGCTGCATGCAGCTGGAATCCAAGGTGGACGACCAAGGCCGGCAGCTGGCGGCTCTGGGCGGCTGGCCAGCCGCCTGGGAGGCGTCTGCGGCAGCAGCACCAGTCCGGAAAAGTGCCCGCGCCGGCGGCGCCGGGACATGTGGTGCAGGCAGCAGCCTCCGTCCTACCGTGAGCGCATCCCGCAGGCCGCTGCAGTGGCGCCCCAGCGCGCTGTCGGGTCCGCCCTCCAGCGACGGCGGCGGCGGCGGAAGCGGCGGAAGCGGCGTCGCGAAGAGCAACGGCCAGGACGGCGGCAGCCGCAGCTCTGGCGGCGGCGGCGGCGGCGCGCAGGGGACCTGGACGCTAGAGTCCCTGGCGGACCTGCGGCAGCAGGTCGAGTCGCTCGAGGTCGGTTGAGACTGCATCCACTTGTTTTTTCGATCTCGAGTTCTGTTGGAATGCGACACGAGTCAAAAGTAGAGAGACGCTGGCGGACCTGCGGCAAAAATTTCAGAAAGCTCTGCCGTATTCTGCCGTATTCTGCCGTATTCTGAGCTTACGGTCAGAAAGTACTCGTGTCACTTCCCATCTCGGGCCGTCACTGCGCTGATTGCGGAACCTCACAAGCCTGCTCCGTATGTGTGATGCAGTTTCCCAGGCCAGCGTCCAGCATGCATTGATCGCATTTTGTTGGAAGGCAGACCTGGCCCCTGTCCCCCGCAGCTTGTTGAGCAAACAACATCGTGCACTGCGTGCGCGCTGCAGGCTGGCGCGGCGGAGACGCAGGCGACGGTGAAGGCTCTTCAGGACGATGTGGCGGCGCTGCGCCAGCAAGCTGGCGGTCAGGCGTGCAGCTCAGGGTTTAACGGGTCTCACCAGGCGAGTCGGACACCCGACGCTGGTAGGGCTGTACAGGGTTTAGCAGTGCAGCTCGTACAGCACCAAGCCTGCTTTCGAGTTCCAGCGATCCTTTCACGTGCCAATATTGATTTATCAATAGCAGGGTGCTGCTAGTGCAGCACCCTTGCGCGAGAGCGCTGTGCTGCACAGCTGCAGGCAGCAGGAAGGAGGAAGGTTGCCCCACTGACGCCGGACACAACACGGTACACGGCGTGCACCGGTGCAGGCCTGAGCGTCGGGAGTCGCACATTTTAGGGTTTAGGGTTTAGGGTTTAGGGTTTACGGCTGACAGCAGAGCGCTGCTTTCTGGGACTGCAGACCGACACGCCAGGGCGGGACATCGAGTAGTCTACCACCCCGGGGCTGAACCGTGAATTCACGCTAACAAAAGCACATACGCGGACTAAAGGCTGCCCCGCCCGAGCAAGACATAAACCCTTGTGTGCGCTTCAGGTGGCATCTGCGAGAGCCGGAGGCGCCGGCAGCAATGCCCGTGGCAAGCCACGATCGATGGTCGGTCTATATGAAACTGCAGACAGAATTTTATGAGTGTAAACATTCATAGACCTACTACATCAAAACATGGTTTAAACCAAGATTTTGGCTTTTTTTAGCTGGTATTATAGACGGGATGGGCGTTTTAGTAAAACCCCTCAATTAGTTATTTGCTCAGTTGTGTCCGCCGTTTGACGCAGATGCAGCGGGCGCGCCGCACCAGAATGAGGAGACGGAACGCGCTCTGGACGGCATGAGCGTGATGCAGGAGACGCTGGACGTGATGCCTGTGGCGCAGAAAGGCTTGATGAAACACTGATGCCATTAGCCAACTCACAAGCTGACTCTTTAGCGAATGTTTTTCATGTACCGGCAGGCCGGCATGCCGCAACAGAATGAAGAAATGGTGCGCGCTCTCGACGGCATCAGCGAGACGCTGGCCGCGATGCTCGCCGCCAGGGGCGTCTAGGATTTCACGAGAGTACTTCAGCTCGGCGCCAATTGCCAGGTGTGGACTCTGGATGCAAGCCTCGCTCTTGCGATGTTCTATGCACTCGTGGCGTCTGCATGTGCTGCTCAGTGGAAAGGTTCAGCCTGGCGTCTGCCTTTGAGAGGATCGCATGCAAGCGAGTGGGCGCCGCTCTCCACGAAACTGCACAGGCCGGAAGCCTGCCACGCCATAGCACTATGCTCTGCAGTTCAGGCCGTCGCGACATGTTGGCGGTCGAATGAAAATTTCTGGCAACCCGATTTAGAGCCCGCTACACACGTCGAACAGGCGGTGCGGGTGCGGTCTTGGCTGCACTGGGCGGCCGCCCTGCCAGCAAAACTGCAGAGGCGGCAGCAGTCACGCACCAACAGCAGTGGCGGCGGCAGCACCGGCGGCGTTGTCAGGCGCACGGGCACCCTGGAGCCAGTCTTTAAAAACACCCTAAAAGTTAGGGTTTTCTGCTGCGATGCTGCTGCCGCAGCTGCTGCCTAAAGGAGTCAGCCTCAAGCACATGTACGTCAGTGCAGCATGCGCTGCACGGCGGTTCGGCCGTCCGCGCTGGAAAGATTGTGCTGCTATCGGCGGAGGCGTCAGATTTGGAGGTACCGTGGCGGCAGCGGAGGAGGCATCAAGAAGAAGCAATAACAGACGATGATGAAAGCAGTTTGTAGATGTGCGTGCTGATGTCAGCCATCAGCACTGCAACCGGCGTCGGCTGTAATTCCGTTGTAGCAGTATGCCTTTGTATGTGCCTGCGTAGTCCAGGGTCGCCTAGTTTCGGAAATTGCAAATGTTGTCGCCACTTACAAGTTGAAGTAGGCGTCACTGAATGTGACACAGCGACGTTGCTTACCGCTGTGCATGTATAGTCCAAGCAGTGTTTGTGTATACTTGAATGTACAATTGGTAGGATGTGCAGCCGCCCATGTACCTGGGATGCTTTTGTAAAATGCCTGTTCGTGGGTTGCATTACAATTCAGGGCTGACTTCGTTTGGCAACACATGAACCAGAGCAAGTTCGATGCCCAGATTACTTTTCTGATGCACTGTTGCCAACAACCGACCAGCCCATGCAATGCCGTCACCGCCGCTGATTCAAAGGGCTGGCGGCGTCAGCCTCGTCCGAACTGTGCTCCAGCTGCAGTCGTGACTGTACAGCTCACCACATGTGGTGAGCATCCGGCTGCTGCTCGCCTTACAGGCTGCAGCCCGTCTCTCTCGAAACTTCAGGTGCCCGCAGCAATTGCCGCAGCGGGCTGCCGCTGGCCGAACAAGTTTGAGAACAGTGCCGCGCCGACGCCTCCGCTGGCCTCACCGCCGTCGCCACTGCCGATCATGTAGCCGCCGGCGGCGGCGGGAGACGTGAAGTTGACGAGCTTGTCGTGCACGTGGAAGCGCAGCTTGCGTCCCTTTGAGGCGCGGCGGTCCACCGTCTTGCGGCGTTTTGGGCCCTGTGCAGTGCAGATGATTCAAAAGCGCAATCAGAATGAAGCATCTTGCGGCCCATTGAGGCGCGACGGCCCACCGTCTTGCGCCGCTTGGGGCCTTGCTTGCGTAGTGCGAATTCTCGTTTCAGCCACTGGACCCCGTGCACGTGAAAGGTCTGCTGCATTCTGGTTGCCGCATTTTGGCTGCTGCATTCTGGTTGCTGCATTCTGGCTGCTGCATTCGTGCACAGAAGGCGAAGACGCTGCACAAGGCGGTAGGGAAATAGCGAGGTTCATGAGCCGCAGCGCGAGGCCGGCGACGGGCCCTGACACCCCAGGAAGGCCTTCAGCAGCTGCTCGTTCGAGGCACTGCGATGAAAACTTCCGGTGAGACGTTCGAGATGACAGGAAGGTAAGGACGCTCACCAGCTGCAGCGCGAGGCCGTCGCCGTGCGCGGCTGCGTCCAGGGTTTAAGGTTTAGGATTTAGGGTTTCTCTTTCAGCAGCTGTCGTTCAACAGCATTTCGTGGATCATCGATCCGTGTTTGTGCTCACCCGCTGCAGTGCCAGGCCGGCGCCGGGCGCCGCCGCATCCAGAAACTCCTTGAGCAGCTGCTCGTACAGATCCGTGTCGTCGTACGTGTCCGGCAGCCGCTCCTGCTGCTCGGCAGGGTTGCCGTCCGCCGCGGGGGTACTGGCGGTGGCCTCGGCGCCGGCCGTGGCGTCAGCTGCCGCTGCGGTATCGGCTGCTGCGGCGGCAGCCGGGCGCGGCTCGCACAGCACCGGCCTGGCGACCGCCCTGCAGCGATTGGCGTCTTCATGCGTCTTCACATTGGCGTCTTCATGCGTCTTCACATGCTACACATTCCAAGCTGTTTAGGCTACCGGGGGAACAGCTGGCGTGGCCGACAAAGCACGACGCTGGCGCTCTGGCAGGCTCGCGCCGTGCTCGGAATGCAAGCAGTCAGCAAGTTACTGGTTTCAGCGTGGGGTGAGAGTGAACATGCGTGCACACCTGGGCAGCTGTGAGCGCAGAGTCAGCCGCCCTGGTCCAGCCAGCGCCGCCGCGACCTACAGGTCAGGAATACACTTCTGACGATTCTGACGGCGACGGATGTGTTGCGGCATGTTGGTGCGCACGAGGCTTGCCAGTGTGCAGTGTGACGTGCTAGCGTCATCGATAGCCCACCTGCGCGGACAGCGGCTGCTGCAGCGCCTTCAGCCCCGGCCGCATTGCCGCGGCGCCGCCGCCTGACGCCAAGCACTCACTCGCGTTAGCGCGCTGACTTTTAATTAGTATTAAACGTGGATGGTAACTGCTTAGAGAAGAAGGATTATCAGAAACATTATCAGAAAACAGAGGAGAATAGGGGACTATCAGAAACGCTGGCGAAGCGTGCTTCACCGCAATGCAAAAAATCGCACCAAGTAGCGCGCGGCGGTGCCAGCGGTCCAGGGACGCATCGCGGAAGGGCACCCAGGCTGAGGAGCCCGCCTCAATGCGCGCCCACGCCTCCGCCGCCGCCTAGTAACATGGGTGAAGTGACTTGTGCGGACTGCTCTCGTCGCATTTTTCTGACCCCTGCTGCTGCACCAGGCTGCGTCTTGGCGGCTGGGCCAAGGACTGCGCGTGCATAGCGCTAAAATTTCAGCCAAGCTGAAATCCGGGCAACGGCTTGTCGAACGGCACGCCCACGAGAGCTGCCGTCGGACGGTTGAGCGATTGGGAACGCGCGGGGTTGCAGCTGTCTCACCTTGCTGTGGTGGACGGCACCATCCTCCTCTGCCCGCCCCCGCTTCCTGCTTCCTGCGACGTCTGCTTCCTCGATGCCCTCCGCTGCCTCGCCGCCCGCCGCCGCTGCCGCCTCCGCAACAGCAGGGTTTTGCTGTAGCAGCGCCGACTGCAGGCCCAGCAGGTCGTCCAGCACCGCGACCGCGGCCTGGGAGACGGCGGCGAAGCCGGCCGCCAGCGGCTCCGACATGCCCGCGGCGAGCGCGTGCGCCTGTGGGACAGAGACGTGAGCGTCCAGAATGGGGTTCTGCAAGACATTGCATGTAGACGTTGGAGGAGGCGGCGTACTGCGTGGGCCTGCGAAATGGGGAATGCTGGAACTTCAGGGAGAGATTGACAGCCAAAAGCGCATAATCTCGAAGACGGTGGCTTGTGACACGGCTGCAAAGTCGGCCACCAGCAGCTGCGACAATGCCGCAGCAATCTCGCGCCCATGGGGGATGGCTCACAGTGCAGCCAGCTACTACACTAGAAAAAACAGAATCTCAAAATTCGCGGATGCAACTTTTTATAGAAGTTTTGGCTAAAGCAGGCGTCACAACAGCAATCTGCTACGACGACTCCTGATTCCTAATAATTCCTAATGCAGCTCTCAGCCGTTTCAGCCTCGATGGGGGTAGCGGAGGGTCCTGTAGAATTGCGTCAAGCGGTCTCCACGATGCATCACCCAGGAGCGAGCTGGGCCGGACCAGAAGTCGCATAATGCGTCCTGGTCAGCTCGACTTCCAGACTGCGATGCTCCCACCCTGGCCATTGCGCACAGCATGCAGCTGCACATCGCGTGGCGCACCCTAAACCCTAAACCCTAACCTAAACCCTAAATCGGCTGCCTGGCAGAAAAGCGAGTCTGGAAGGCCCACAGTTTGGCGGTGGCAGAAAAAAGACGCATGTGTGCGCCTGCAGTGCTTCAGCATGACCCGCAAGTTGTAGAATCTGATGTGAGTCCAGAGGTTTAGAGGTTGAGGCTCAGATCCGAGTCGGTTTGCGGTTTAGGGTTTAGGGTTTAGGGGTTAGGGTTTAGGGTAGTTCCTAGACTGTGTGCCGCCAGCCCAGCTTTAGCGCCCGAATGCAGCCGTCCAGAGCACGCGTCCACATGCGCTTTCCAGTGTTTGTGTTTTCAGGGATTTCGAGTTCAACTATCAAGTTCAACTGAGTTCAGCTGTGGAATGCTCACCTCTGGAAACCCTAAACCTCTGGAAATCCATAAACCGCCTCCTGCGTGCGGCGCGGGCATTGGAGGCGCTCCAGGCGCCCATATCGTTCATTCCTGCTTCCGTGATGTTGAAATGGGAATCTAAAGCCGCACCTCCGGGCCGGGCAGCCGGTGCGCCGCCAGCACCGCCTTCTGTGCGCGGATGCGCGCTTCCAGAGCGCGTTCCCACAGGCGGCGCTGCCGCGCGGCCGCGGCGCCCCGCCGCGCCTCCGCCGCCGCCTTCTCCGCCAGCCCGCCGGCAGCCGCCGCGTCCGCCGCGGCGACGGCGTCAAATTCCCGCTCCAGCTCCGCTAGCTCCCCATCTGCAGGAAGACGCGGCAATTCACGGCTGCCTGTAGCATCGAAAGATGACACCCAGTGTTTTGTTTGCCTCGGCCGGCGCCCCATGTCCAGGCCGCAGAGCACCTCAGAAATCGCACCATGGTTGCTGCATCCGGACCTGCTGCATTGGCAAACCACTGTCCATGGCTACACCACGAGAAAGCCGCTGGCGGCAGCTGTGTGGCAGCAGCGCGCCACACAAACACAGTCACACTGGCACCAACACGGTCACGACGCCAGCAATCGCCAGTTGGTGCGTTCGCAGAACGAAGTTCCCCACCCGACTCCACTGAAGCTCCCCGCGTGTCCTCATGCTCGTCTTCATCGGACGGCCCGCCGCCGTTCATCGTGCCGACTGCCTCTGCCGCTGCCGCATCCGTTTCCGGCCCCGCCGCCGCCGCCGCGCCGACGCCCGCCAGCAGGCGCGCCACCGCCGCGTCGTTTTCCGCCGCCGCGGCATCCTCCTCCAGAGACTGGTCGTCGTCGTCTGACGACTCCTCCAAGCCCGCGCCATCTGCCAGCTCCCCCGAGCCGTCATCGTCTGATTCCGCGCCCGAGGCGTCGGAAACCTCCTTTGCGTCACTGGCGCCGATGAGCGGCACGTCATCGTCCGACGACTCCGCATCCGAGTCCCTGCAGCCGGCAAGTTGGTGGCACCTCTCGTCAGTGCCGTCATTCTCCAATGCCATGATGCTGCACATGCTGCAACCAGCCTCGTTACTGCCAGCGCACGACTCTCCGGCAGGTTCGCTATGTGCAGGCGGGTCATGCGCCGCTGGTGGCAGCTACTGGATCACTTGCGACCGGGACATGTACAGGCTGCCGAGCTGATGGCGGATTACAAGCAAGCAGGCCATGCTCGCCTGTCTGCGCCCAGGGCGAGGGGGTCGTGTTCCTGCCCGCCGCCAAACGCCGCTGCGGTAGAGGTGCGGCGTCCGGCGTACTCCTCTCCCAGGTCCCCGATGTCCCCACGGATGCGCCTGTGGAGATGGTTCGCTTGCTTGGGAGTTGTTCGCTTGCGCGACCGACGTGCGAAGCCGGGCATCGAACGAAAGAAGGGGATGCCGCGTGCACTCCAGGGCAACGCGTTGCTCCTCGACGCACTTGCAGCCATGGCAGGTACGTGTTGATCGAGCTTGACGTGTGGCTGCAGATCTTGCGAGTCCTTGATTGAGAGTATGAGCATGCTCGCCTTGGCGAAGGGCGCGCATCACGGATGTCTGCCTCCTCATCGCTCTCCAGGAGCGTCGGGCCGCCGCCAAAAGCATCCGCCTCCGGGTCCAGGTCTGCAGACATGCAGCGAGTTTTTGGTTGTAGGGGGCGCCGCCGCGGGACAACTGTCGGCTGCGCGGCTGCAGGCGGGGCGCAGCCGGTGGCACTGCCGTTGAGCCGTCGGCAAAGGCGGCTCAGTCAGGCAGCCTGAGCGAGGTGGACCGCTCGAGGCGGCTAGATGTCCGCGAACTGTCACAAGCAGCACAGACGCGTGGGAGGCCACCTGCATCGCTGATGCTTAGCAATGTCCTGTACACGCTGCGGCACCGTCGGCATGTCACCTGGTGCCGGGCCCGTCGTGGCCAGCTCGGCCAGCTCCTCGGCCAGCGTGCGTCGCGGCATGTTGCAATAGGAGTCTGACGCTATGTGAAGCGGCACGCGGCAGGTTGTGTTGTCTTCCGAAACCTGCGGCCAGCTGCATGCAACGGTGTCGGATCAGCCCAAAGAGTGCGCAGCCTGCTACAGCATCGAGGCGAAAGCCGTCAATGGTTCAAATTGCGATATGAAGTTGAATTTTGCCTGCTGCCGCCGACTCTGCGCCCCAAGGGCGAGATTACGGGCGATTGACTTGAAGTCAATCAACATAGCTTTTTCCTTATGTAACGCCTGATGCACGAATCCTCACGCTCAGTCTGTGCCAGTTTTGGTTTGCGGTAGTATCGAGTCGCTGCATAGCACCTCGTGGACATGTGACTGAGGGCGCAGCCTCACAGACATGGCGTGCGACTTCGCCATCGCCCTAGACCAGTAGACCGACACCGTGCATGCCGTACGGCTGTGTTACTCTATCTCATCGCACCTCTGCTTTCTGCTGAGGCGATCTACAAACGCACCAGGGTGACTAGACTCTGCTGACTGCTGGGCGTTGGACCAATTCTCGCTGCCAATAACCTCTCACAAGGCTGCCTGGTCAGCTGCCAAGCCGCGCTCCGCTCCGCAATTGGACACCATGGCGGCCTACGCTCTGGCACCAGCTGTGTCTGGGCACAACGCGAGCTTCTGCACGCTGGAGCATGCCACTCTCGCCCACCGGATCAACGACCCAGGTGTGTGTTTGTCAGTGACTCATGCCACCCTTTGTGGTCTCGCACGAGCTCGTTGTTTTTGACAAGGGTTCATCTGCTATAGAGGTGCTGCACATGCACGTCTGTCCGCCTACGAGTTTTCCGAAGCTACCCGCCAGCACGCCGCACACTGACGCTGAACTGATGCGCGGCGGAACTCTGCACAAACACTGTAATATAAACTTACAGGCCGTCAGACGGCACACTCACAAGCAAGATTCCCGCATCAAGATGCTGTGCACCACGTGCAATGGTCTGTCTGCTGCACCTACGCCGCTGCCGCACCACAGAAAGACCGCCACGCGATGTCTGACGGGCTGCCTGCTTTCCAACCTGCGCAGACAACTACAACTGGTGCACGGTGGAGCACCGGCCATGGGACGTGATTCTGTTCGCGGGCCTCGCCACCGTCATCGCCTGCTTGTCGCAGGGGGCCTACTCCTCGCTCATTGTGCTGGCGGCAGGTGCGAGCGAAGCTTGCTTTATGAAACAGTCACAACGACAAGCGTTGACTCCACGCTGCTCAGACACGCATGGGCGTGGCAGGCGGTGAAACTGTTACCGGCCCAGCCTCCGAGTGGCGTACGGCAGCGGCAAGGCGTTTGGCTCCCTGTGGGAGAGAAATCAGGAGGCCGAGGCTGCGTGGCGACTCAATGCGAATGAGTTCGGCAGCAGCGGCAGCCGGCGTCATGCGCGCAGTCAGCGCCGAAATCCTCTCCAGTATGGAAATCCACTGAGGGGCGGGCAGCTGCTATGCGGGAAGCTGCAACAGGCGCTGTGTGACGCTGCATCGTGTGTCCTGCAGGCGGCGTCCTCACGGGCAATAAGTGCCCATTGAACCTGCGGGAGATCGGCAACGGCGTCGCGCTGTGGTGTGATACTACAAACACAACCGCTGATGTTGCAAACACCCAGCAACTCGCTCTGCCACTGCGCAGGCGGCGTGCTCATGGGCTTTGTGTACCCGTTCAACCTGAAGGAGATCGGCAACGGCGTTGCGCTGTGGCTGGGCATCGAGCCCTACGAGCTCTTCTTCTACATCTTCCTGCCGCCGCTGCTGCTGGACGCCGCGCTCAAAATCGACTGGTACATCTTCAAGAAGGTGGGGGGCGGTGCAGCGCCGCAGCGCAGCGCAGGGTTTTGCTTTTTGAGTAGCAGTGCAGGTTCTGGGCGTGCAGGCCTCCTGCGGCTGGTGGATACTGTTCACCAGGAGGCAGGCATTGATGAAACCCTAAACCCTAAACCCTAACGTCGTTCCTGGCGGGTGCAGGGGCGGGCAGCATGTCACGCACCCTGCGAAGCGCTTTTCATGCTTTTGCAAGAACACCGGCGGCTCGAGCAAGCATTTGCATTGCGCAGGTGGCGCTGAATGTGGTGACGCTCGCGTTCCTGGTGGTGGTGGGCACCTGCGCCATCCTCATCCCTGTCATGCTGTACGTCTTCTGGCTCAAGCCCTCCGGCTGGCAGTGGTACGACGCCGCGCTGTTCGGCTCCATGATTGCTTCCACCGACGCCGTCGCCATCGTCGCCGTGCTGAAGAAGAGTGAGTGACTGAAAGGCCTTTCAGTGGTTCCTCTCTGAGTGGCTCCTCTTCTCAAGGTCTCTGGAAACCCAACATCTGCAGCACTTACAGTGGTACGACACCGCGCTGTTCGGCTGTTCGGCTCCATGATTGCTTCCACCGACGCCGGCGCCATCGTCGGTGTGCTCAAGAAGAATGCATGTGTCACCCTGTGGTTCCGTCTTCTCTCTCACAACATATACCTGAAAGCTGTGCTGTCGGTCTCCATCAGCGACCGACATCAGCTGCAGACATCAGCTCAGACATCAGCTTCTGATGTCGCTCTCCGGCATGTCTGCAGCTGATGTCTGAGCTGATGTCTGAATCGCTCTCCATCAGCTGCCGCGCTGGAGAAGAGTGAGTTCGTCCCTCGGGCTTGCTGATGGCACGGTATACCTTGTCAGCGGCTTGCTACGCGCCCTCAGCCAAATGATGCGATATGCGTTTTCCATTTCCCAACATCTCCCCAACATCTCTGCGCATCGCGCTTCCGATTGCATCCCCGTACTCTGCGTCAAACAGGCTGCGGCCCGGAGCGGCTGCGCACCCTGCGGGAGGGGGAGTCGCTGCTGAACCACACGTCCTTCATCACGCTGTGTTCACCATCATGTCGGTTTCGTCGCTCACATATTGTTCCCGACCCTCAACTTCCCCCGAAACAGGCGGCGGCCCAGAGCGGCTGCGCATCCTGCTGGAGGGGGAGTCGCTGCTCAACGACGCGTCCTCCATCACGCTATTCACCATCTTCATCGAGTTCGTCATCGCCGCCGCGGAGGGGCATCCCAACACCAGCGGCGCAGGCCACATCATCGGCACCATCATCAAGAAGATGGTCTGGCTGGCTGTGGGTGCGTCAGATTCTGCTTACCCTGCAGACGCGAACCTGTCCTTTCAAAACCCATAACTCTGCCTTGCAGGATGCGTCCGTCGGCGGGACAAGACAAAATCGATACCATCATCCTCCAGATAGTGGGCTGGCAGGCCATCAATCCATGTTTATTACACATTCCGATGTGTGATTCTCTTGTGGTCAGGACACGAATGCAAAATTTCTCCCTCTTGTTCACGTGAAGTGAGGCTAATCCGTGAGGCACTGTAGGGGATGCCGCCGTGGTGCTAACCCTCATATTGCGTCCCACATTCGGCTTCTTGACTTTGTATCCGCGCCGTACATGAGGACGACGGTCGCCGCAGATGTTGTGAAGAGGCAATCTCGAACATGGAAATGATTCTCGACTTGAAACTGAATGACAGCCAATGGCCGGAGTTGGTCGGGTCGAGATTCACCGTCGCCTCATCCTGCGCTTCCTGCAGTGCATTAAGCGACCAGGAGAAGGACAATTTCTGTTCCACCACGTTATGCACCTGCAGGCGGCGGGCTGATCGGGCTGGGCTGCGGCGTGGCGACACACTTCACCCTGCGCTCCCTGCAGCATTCTGGCGTCACGGCGATATCTCCACCACCTCAGCCTGACTTTCTGCGTGCATCTATCTGCAGGCGGCGGGCTCATCGGGCTGGACTACGGCACACACTTCACCTTGCGCTTCCTGCAACATTCCGCTTTCTCTGCCTGACTTTCTGCATGCATCTGCAGGCGGCGGGCTCATCGGGCTGGGCTACGGCGTCGCAACGCGCTTCATCCTGCGCTTCCTGCAACATTCCGCTTTATCTGCCTGACGTTCTGCGTGCATCTGCAGGCGGCGGGCTCATCGGGCTGGGCTACGGCGTCGCAACGCGCTTCATCCTGCGCTTCCTGCAGCGATTTGGCGCCACCGCGGAGCAGCAGATCGCGCTGACGCTGGCGTGCGGCTACCTAAGCTTCTACACCGCCAACGCGCCCGCCAAAGTGTCAGGTGCTGTGATTAGATCAACTCCCTTCCTAATGCGCTACCATCCAACGACGTGAACCCTGAGCAGATCGTGCTGACGCTGGCGTGTGGCTGCCTGAGCTCCTGCTCGTCCGATGCGGCTGCCAAGTGTCTGGTGTCGTGGTTAGCCCCAGTCCAGGATGCCGTGCACCCTAAACAGTTCGCGCTGACGCTGGTGCGCGCTAATTTTAGAGGCTTTCCACCGCCGACGCACCTGCCAAAGTGTCACATGTACCGCCAGGATGCCGGTCGAGTCCTGCACAATCACCTGGAATGGCCCCCTCTAAACCCTAAATCCTCAACCCAACATCCAGCTGCCCTTGGTTTCACTCGGGTCTCAACCATTCTGCGATCGCGCAAATCTACAAAGTGCCATGCACGAGCTGCATGTTCCTGCAGCGCTGAGGGTTTAGGGTTTAGGGTTTCCCTGTCCGTTCGGCTCATGCTGGCAATTCGGGCAAGGCTCAGAAAAGAGAGTCGAGCTTGTGTGTGCAGGCCATGACAGCAACACGAGTCGAGCCCTAAACACGAGTCGAACCCTAAACCCTAAACCCAGAGCTCATTCGCGTCCGCAGGCGTCATAGCGGTGGCGGTGTTTGGCCTCTACGGCGCCGCGACCAGCAAGTTCGACATCTCGCCCAAGCTGGAGGAGTCGGGCGCCTTTGAGGACTTCTGGGACACGTTTGCTTTCGTCGCCAACGGCATCGTGTTCTTCTACGCCGGCGCCTCCTCCATGAACTTCGTCATCAGGTGCCGTCTCACCCCCTCGTTGGAATGTCATGTCCTTTCACGGCGGCACCGCCTGTCACGACCCCTAATCTCACCGTCATCTTGGGTGTCGACGGCAGTCTGACTGCCACCAAGGTCCTACTGCATTGATCGACTGCAGGTCGGCAGGCAGTCTGAGCGGACTGGACAGGAGGGAGCTGTTTGGCAGCCTGTGGCGCGCGCCGCTGGTGTGGCTTATGCTCAATGTGCTACGCTTCCTCATCATCGTCTGCTTCAGGTGAGGATTGCCCATCGTAGATCTTGCAGCACTGACAAACCGACTGCCAAATCTGCCTGAAACGCCTGCAGCAGTCCGCGTGCCGATGTCATGCATTGTGGCAGGCATCTCATTGTAGTCCGCTGTGTGCTGCGTCCTCCGATTAGAATTATTAGAATCACGCAGCACGACAGACAGCAGGCGCAGCTCTCGACCCCTTGCTGCCGCAGAATGTGACACGGCTTCACACTCCTCGCAGTCAGCAGACGATTGGCACTCGAGCTGTTGGCAGAACCCCTCTTTTCCGAGAGTCCCACTCGCCACTGCACAGGCCGTTGTTCTGGGCGGGGCGCGCGCCGCTGTCGTGGCGCGACTGCCTGTTCGTTTCGCATGGCTGAAACCTTGCATCTCCATCATACGCAGGCCGCTGTTCTGGGCGGGGCGCGCGCCGCTGTCGTGGCGCGACTGCCTCTTCTGCGCAACTGCTGGGCTGCGCGGCAGCGTCTCCCTCATCCTGGCACAGGCGGTCGTGACGGAAGTGCCCTCCTCCGTCGACGGCACTGTCCTGGCAAGTCACCTACTTCCCTACACCTTTCGACAGCGCCGGTGTTTCAAAGCGCAAGGGCCTGACTGCTGAGTCCCGCAGCTGTGCTGGACGCAGCTGGGGCACAATCCTTTGCTGCGGAGGAGATTGTACGTGTGACGCTCAGTTGAGATGCTGCAGCGCGGAGCCAGTATGCCGAGACTCCCTTCGAGGAGCTCAACTGCCCTAACGAGTGCCATGCCATCAGCCAGCCTTCCTTTCTCTCGGTGCACACCTATCCTGATCAGCTCACCACGTGAGACGTGAGTACAATGCAAAGCAACCGCAATTTACTGAATATGGCTGTTGTACGCGTGCGTCAATTCCACGGCGCAGCCTTGACCTCCCACCAGAAAGGCAGCAAGACGAAATGAAACCTGGAATGCCCTAGGAGAATGATGGTTGGACGGGCTCAAAAGGGCGCACATCCATAGCTCGTTGCAGCTCTGGCTGCGCCTGCGCTGTGGCATATCTTCCGCGTGCCCCAGACAGCGGAATCCCTCCTGCTGCAGGGGGGATAGCAGGCCTTCAACTGCCGGGGTTCCTCCCGAGGAACCAGGGCCGGCCGCACTATCTTAGGATGATGTCCCGGATTTGCGTGCTGGAACGTGCGCCTGCCGCATGCAGAGGGTGCATCTGGACGTCGTGCTGTTCGCTGTGCGGCTCGCGCTGACGGTGCCGGCCAGCTGCATGCAGGGCGGTTGAAGGTGGCGGCAGCTTTGGCGGTGCACAGGTTGGGACGTCATCTCCACCACGTCAGCCCATATCGCAACACTGAAAACAGCATGCCAACCGAGTGCGTGACCCGCTTTTCGTCACCTGCAGAGAGTGCAGTCGGAGATCGTGCTGTTCACCGCCGTCTTCGTGCTGCTAACGCTGCTGGTCAACGCGCCCATGCTGCCGCGCGTGCTGAGATGGACCAAGTGCGACCTCCCTGTCCTGCGCGAAACTCGACTGCGACTCTGCATGTGTGGCCTCGCCTTCAGATTGGCACGTTCGAATGAGCACTTGCGCTGCCTAGACCTCCGCAAGCTCCTTGCTGCTGGCCAGTGGCGTGCGTGGGGGATGTCTGGGACTTCAGAACGTCTGTCCTGCGCCACAATGCGTGTCAGGACATGCATTTTTTCAATACGACCAATGGGGTTTCTTCGCTCGCCCGACGCAGGCTGGACGCGGTGCCGGCGCAGCACCAGAAGATGCGGCGAAAGGCGCTGCGGCTGCTGCTGCGGCACACCGACGCGGCGGTGGAGGAGCTGCGAGATGACGACGACGAGATGCTGCGGGGTGGGTTCTTGCCGTTGGCCTCATCACTCTTGCAAGATGCATGCTGTCCTGCGCTGCTGCGGCACACCGATGCCGCGTCAGAGGAGCTGCGCCATAACGCCGACGACGACATGCTGCGCGGTGGGTCCCTGTTCGGCATTTTAATTTTCATCGGCTGGGGTTCACAGATCATGACACAACGTGTCGGTTGGGGAGATGGTGCAATGACGCCTATAACAGAGATGCTACGGGGTGGGTATGGGGTCCTTGATTTGAAGTGTCAGCGCAGTAGGTCAGTCGTGCTGCGGCTGTGCTGCTGGCTGCTCTGGCAGCGCAGAGGCGGAGGTCGGAGATTGCATGACGTCGCGGTAGCTGCCGGAGTCGCCTGCACATGACGCTATAGCTGTGTTTCGGGTGAATGTTTCTGCACTGCAGCTGCAGCAGCGAAGTGAGGTCGTGCGCTTGATGCAATTAGTGCAGCACAGCATGCTCTGGCTCTCGATTACGCTGCTGCAGTAACATGTGTGTAACAGCACTGCAATGCGATAACAGCACAACAGAGCAGCTCGTGTCGCCTGCATGTCACGTCCGTTCAAGTATGTCTGCACAGTCGGAGCCGGGCGTTCAAATGCTGACCCCAGGCACGAACAGTGACGCGGTGATGAAGTATAGGGTGACAGGACCGCGACTGCAGGCTTCGATCTGCGTGCTCCTTCTCGCCTAAACCCTGAATGCCGCTGGACATGTTACTGCATCGAGTGGACTGGGACGCGCTGAAAAAGAACCAACAACATGGGGCCGCGGCTGCAGGGTCTTTCCGATATTGTTCAGACGTGAGGCCATCTGAGAGTGCTTCTATCTTGCGCAGGCGTGGACTGGGACGCGGTGAAGAAGTATGTGGACATGGGGCCGCGGCTGCAGGGCTTTGTCAACCCGCCGGACTGCCGGCCGTTGACGAAACCCTGGGTGGTGCCCGGCTGGCTGGCCGCCTGCTGCTGCTGCTGGCAGCGGCGCGGCCGCCATGGCAAGCGGCGGGAATCCTATCAGGTGCTTCCCGCAATGCTCGTGCATGCTCGATCCTGCTTGTGTCTGGCTGGCCGCCTGCTGCTGCTGCTGGCAGCGGCGCGGCCGCCACGGCAAGCGGCGGGAATCCTACCAGGTGCCTGCAGCTGGCCTTACAGTCCTCCACCCTGTCGCCGAGATTGCAGTAAAGCGCGACTGCTGCAGTTCGTTGCAGCGAGAGCTTCCGGCTGGCCTTGCGTTGGGCCAGCGTGCGAGTCCCGCTGCCTTGAAATGCTGTCCTGAACCCTAAACCCTAAACCCTAAATCCTGACTGCATTCCAGCGGCACATCTGGCCACAGGCCGGGCTGGCACCGTGCGCGTCCTGCGTGAAGCCTCGCTGAGAACATTTGCAGCGTGGGGCGTGTTCATCAACTGCTGTGCTGTGCCTTCCATCAGGAGCACCTGGATCGGATAACCGGCAAGGCGGAGACTGCCAAGGGCAAGGATGATGACGTGGAACGCGGCGGCGGCGACTCCGGCGGGTGAGTTCATTTTAGGCCTGCGGGAGCTCAGAGATTGCGCATGAGCCGCAGCTCGTGCCCCTGCCATTTCGAAGACCGAAACAGAGTACCACTCTGCATGAGGTGGCTGCCGCCTCTGTGCTGCCCGGCAGTCGCGGCGGAGGTGCCAACCTGCTGTTGGCCAGGTTGCTCAGAGTCGGCCGGTCTCGGGTCTTGGATCGGGCAGCTGAGTATGCAAGCAATGTCCGTGCATTCTCACTGAGCCACCATCTTAGCACCAAACAGTCACATTCAGCCCGGTCTTCAGCGCAAGACGCTCTAGCATTTTTCAAATCAGTGACAGCACGCTGCAGCAGCACACACTTGGCTCCGACGGCCACAGCTAAGGCGGCAATCTCCGGCAAGGTCGTTGGCTGCGCCTTGCAGCGGACACGATTGAGGAGTTCCATCACACTCATTACGGTCACACTTATGTATAAGGCTCGTTCACCGGATCCTACAGGGACGACAAAGGCATGGGCGGCTCAGCTTCAGAGGACATCACAACCACCGAGGAGTCTGTGGTACGATGTTGTTGTCATCCTCCCACGTAATGTGACTAAGGCTTGGTACCCTTACCTGCAGGATGACAAGAACGGGGACGGCTTGTTGCCGGACGCTACAATCACGAGGGAGGACTCCGATCCGTGCCTCTTCCTTCTCAATGTTGCGTCTGAACACATCGTTGCATTCTTTTACCTGCAGAAGTGGCAAGGATGTGGGCGGCTCATCGCCGGAGGACACGACCACAACAGAGGACTCTGACCCGCGAGCGGCGTGGAAGGAGGAAGCGCAGGAAGCGGATGCCGCCACTGTCGAGGTGCGGCTCCGCACTTCCCCATCCCTGTGCCGCACTGATGCCTTCTACTGATCGCGTGCCTGACGCCGACACGAGCGCCTGCTGCAGTGACTGTACTGCAAACATCACGAGGCACCTCCTAAGGCGAGCGCACCCTTGCGAGTAGCTCAAGCCGAGTTCATGACTGGAGCGCAGTAGCCGTGTGGATCGGTCGCGGAAGTCTGGTAAACAGGACGCAAGAGCTCAAGTTTGCAGTACCCCCGAACCAGCGGCATCTGCGACCACGCTGTTTCTGAAATATCGTGAAACTAATGCAGCCGTCGGAGGCCGGACTCGGGGCGCCGCGAGATGAACGTGGCGGCAATCACCAAGGACTCGCTGGACGGGGAGCTTCTCCTTCCATTGGTTCATGCCATTTTTTCAACATCGCAGCACATATTACTACTCTGTAATATGTGACTCTGTAATATGTCATGACACTGTCATATGTGACTCTGTAATATGCGACAGACGTATTTCTCCTCTGCAGCCGTCGGACACGTCGGACTCTGGGCGCCGGGATGTGAACATAGCGGAGGTCGACGAGGAGTGACTAAACAGGGAGCTGCCATCGTCCTATGAAAGTCGTATGTTTCGTTGCGTGTGATCACAAACACGTTCATCTTGTGCATTGTGCAGCCATCGGATGCGTGGGGTGATGAACGGAGGTCAGCGAGCGGCGACTCGCTGGAGAGGGGAGCTGCCCTCTCCGCTGGCATTTCACGTGATTTCGCTACGCGTTGATCATGATTGCATTCGTCGTCTGCAGCCGTCGGAGGCGTCGGACTCGGGCCGCCGCGAGATCAACATGGCCGAGGTCAATGAGGACTCTCTGGACGGGGAGCTGCCCTTTCTGGCGCGGAGTCCCGCAGAGGCGGACAAAGCGCGGCGGCGGACGTCCTCCGCTGTGGACGGGCTGCCGACGCACCACGAGGCGCCGCCGCGCAAGGGCTCAGGTTTTCTGGGCCGCCGGTGGGTGTTCCGCCTCTGAGGTTCTGGCAGATAGTGCCCTTTGAGAACAGGCAGATAGTGCCTTTTGAGAACAGGCAGATAGTGCCTTTTGAGAACAGGCTGTTCCTCTGCGCATTCTGCACCTTTGCTTCCAGGTCAGCTGCGCTGTGTGTGGGCTTGCATATCGGGCTACCACTGTGGGCATGGCATGCATATACTGGCCCCCAGGTGGAACCTGCCACCGCGCTGCGCTGCTCAGTTGCCACCCGCTAAGACGCGGTCCTCCAAAACCTTGAGCCTGCCTTGCGTCACCACAACATGAAAGCACACTTCAGCCCGTCCAGACATTCTCCGATCCCCTACAGGTCGGTCTCCACGCAGCAGCTGTCGAGAGGCAGCGTCTTTACGCCGTCGTCGGCACCGCCGCAGCGGCCAGCCGCGCGCTCCATGGGCGGCGCGCTCTCGCGCGTGTCTTCGGTGGCTGGAGACTCCGAGTCGACCACTTCATCGGCTGCGCCGCTGCTGCCGCAGGTGCGATCCGGTGTCTGCTGCCTGACATGACATCACGTAGGGCCTGTCCGAGCTGTGCTCACGGATTAATAGGGGGTCACTGCCAGCAGGTCCCAATCCTGCTCTGCATTATGCGCAGCGCCAGGGTGAGGCGTTATGCCGCGGCTCTATTCTTCCCAGCCATGTGGCAGCCACCGCCTGGTTTCGGAGCAACCACGGGATTTCTCCGCCACTTTCAAAATGAGTAAATAGATAAACTGAAATGTGAGCAGGGTGCGCCATGGCTGGGGCGGGCGTCTTCGGTGCCGGACACGCCGGCGGGCGGTCGCAGAGCCAGCGACGGCACGCCGCTGCGCACAGCGTCGCAGCTGCTGAACTCGCAGGCACGTCGCAGCCCCGCCCTTGCCCACGAGTGCGGCATCAGTCGATTGTGCTGCAGGGTGTCGGAGCTCCGAATGGAAGCCCAGGCCGGGTGCCTGACTGGCACTCAAAGCTGCGAACGGCAGGCGAAAACCCTGTGTGTCCTTACAGCAGCTGCGCATTTCGCAGCACAGTGCAATGCGCGTGCTGCAACAGCCCATTAGGAAGACCTTAGCTCTTTAGCTTTAGGGTTTAATCTGCGCGGAACACATTGTCGTCAGCGGGCCGCTTTCAAGTGCTGCTATCGAGGGCCGTACCACGTCTCGAAAACCCTAAACGTTTTTTCAAATGTGTGAAAGCAGGCCACCATCAAGCGGCAGCCGTCGGAGGCGCGGCGGTCGCTGGCCGACCTGTTCAGAGGCGACGCAGCACCCGCGTCGCCGCCCGCCGACACGTCGCCTCCGCGCCGAACCCTGGCGTCACTGTTTCCCACTGAGGACCCGGAGATCGCCGACGCCGAGGCGCGGGATGCCGCGACTGGCGCCGCCAACGCCCTGGAGGAGGAGCAGGACTCTGCAGGGGCAGCTGCGGCGGCGGCGGCGGCAAAGACGGCGCCGCACGCGGCTTCGCAGCAGCCGCCGGCGGGGGGCGGCTCGGCCGCGGGCGCCAGCGTACTGTCCGGCCAGCGGCGGCTGCGGCACCGCAACGACGCGGCGGGGCGCGAAGAGGCGCTCGCAGCAGCGGCGGCGCCGCTGCCGGACGACGATGGAGGCGCCGCGGTCGTGTCGCCGCGGCAGCAGCCAGTGAAGCAGCTGCGGGAGCAGATCGAGGCGCGCGCTGCTGGAGCCAGCAGCCCCATCGCAGGCAGCCTGCGGCAGCGCTTCGGCAGCGCAGACCTTGACGCTGCCTCCAGCGGCGACAGCTTGCCAGGCGCAGCGGCGGGGGCCGGCCCAAGGCTGGAGAGCGGCTTGGAGCCGCCGCCAACGGCGGGCAAGGTGCCAAAGCCGTCGGCCGCGCTGGTGGCGTCGCTGGCGCCGCCTGAGGACGAGCCGGTGGAGGAGACGTTGGCCGACGCGGCGGCGGCCGCAGACACGAGTGGCGGCAGCGCCGGCAGCGGCGCCGGCAGCGGCCGCGCCCCGCGGCTGGCGGCCCTGTCGACTGACGCCGCCTGGGCGGCGGCCGGCGGCGATGGCGCCTGGCGCGCGCAGGCGACCGCGCTGGATGCCGCGCTGCCGCAGCCGGCGGCCGGCTCCGCCGCCGAGGCGGCTGCTGCGGCGCCAGCGGAATCAGAAGCCGCCGCGGCCTCGGACGGCTCGCGGCCCTCCGTCGAGCCATCGCCGCACCGGCGGCTGCACGCCGCATGTGCACATCTGTCCAAGACGGCGGATGCTGGCGATGTGCAGCTGTCGGTTGGGCGGCAGCTGAGCGGCCAAAGTGCGGCAGCCTTTGGCGTGCCCCAGGGCGGCGAGCGTGGCGGCAGCCAGGGTGCCGGTCCCGACGCTTCCAAGCCGACAGACCAGACAGAGATCACAGCGGCGAGGGATGCAGCGGCCTCGCCGCGCGACGCGGGCCTCGAGGCGGAGGACTGGGGCTCGCACCCGCGCTCGCGTCTTGGCAGCGTTGCGTCGCTGGCAGGTGCGACCGCGCAACGTCCACGCTTCTGGTGTGTCACAACGCCAAAGTTGAAAGGAGCGAAGGTGTTCATGCAATGTCGACAGCTGTCCGTTGGCGCCATCCTGACGCACCGGCCTCAAGCGACAGATCGCACTGGCTGCCGAAGCGTGCAGATCACCCGCAGCGAGGCCGCGCGATTTCACGTGTGCTTCTGCATGTCTACTGCCGGCTCCCGCAGCAGCGGTCATGCTATGCAGCTGTATTGGCATGGTGGCCGCTGCTGAATACGACGGTGCCTGCTGCAGCACAGTATCGGGGCATCAACTGATTCTGTGCAGCGCGCCGCTTCCTACCCCAAACCCTAAAAAAAACCCTAAACCCTGAATCTGTGCATCAGGGCCGCCTCGTAAAACTCTAATGTGGGATCCTGGGCCGGCATAGTAAATGGACATCGGCCATTATGGTTTTCATCGACGTGCATGCGCAGACCCAGAGGGCTGGAGGGCGCATCAGACAGCGAGGCTAGCACCACTTCGTTGCGCCGGCTGGTGTCCTCCAGGTCTCCCGCTGTGAAACACGCTCTGGTACTGAATCGCGACCTTTCCTTTATAAGGCCCCGAGGAGGTGGAGGGGGCGTCGGAGAACGAGGCCAGCACCACCTCGCTGGGCCGGCTGGCGGGGCGCATCTTTGGCGCGACGACCTCGCTGGAGCGGGGCAAGAGCGCCAGTGCGCGGCCGTCGCTCAAGGCCCGCTTCGGCGGCGGCGGCGGCAATGCCGCCTCGCCACGAGGTGAGATCCCCCGCCACTGGGCACTGGAACGCATCCTGCTGCTCATGTGCACGCTCGGCACGACCACATTGCTGGAACTAATCGAGTGCGCCACGGCGCGCCGGTCGCTCAAGGGCCTCTTTGGCGGCAGGCAGCGCGGCCACCTCGCCCGAGGAGCAGGGACTGCAGTTTAAAGTGGCAGCAGCAATACCGCGTCGCTGCCTTTCGCGTTTCCCCCTGTAACCAGGCCGCGGCGACAGCGACGCAAAAGCCGCCAGCCCCCGTCGTGGCGACCGCACCAGCTCGCCGCATGCTGCTACTGTCGGACGTTCCGTTACAACAGCCTGATTCTCGCCTCACTGACCCGCAGGCAGTGGCGGCGACAGCGACGTGGAGGGCGCCCCCCCCCGCCGCGGCGGCTGGCCGCACTCGCCCCACGGCACCGGCATCGACGGCACGAGCGCCGTGCTGGATCATGAGTCGGCCTCCGGCTCCTCCGAAGGCGGCAGCCGGCACAACAGGAACGGGCGGGGCAGAATGCTGTCGGTTGGCGACGAGGACATCGAGGCCGACTGCCAGGAGCCCAGCAGCGAGGACGTCTCCAGGTGCTGCAGACATCTGTGACTCATCTTCCACGATCTAGTTTCCAGAGACCTCCGCGCTGCACAGCGCGCCGAAGCAGCGGCACTGCCGAGCAGAAATCGGATGGCCGACTGTCACCTCCTCGTTGTCAGTGTCGCCTCGCAGAAGCGTCATGTGCAGCACGTGGAGAGCAGCCTCTAGACCAGGGCACGCGGGCTGACAAGATGATGAAGCCGCCAGCGCCGCGGGCATGCCAGGCCACACACCCCTGTAGGACTCATCTCTGTGCATGACGCCTCAACAACTGGTGTGACGTGTGGTTGCGCGGCCGCGGTGCAGGCACCGGGAGGCGGTGGACCACACCACCCGCGGCGACTCTGTCACCTCGGAGAGCTTTGCCGTCTCGCCACCGGCCCAGGCGTGCATTTCCCTTTTGGTTTTTTTGACACCAACCCCAGAGAACGTGACAAGAAACTCCACCTGCTTCTGCGGACATCGTCCTGCAGCGGGCTGAAGCGCGGAGGGGGCCGCAAGATATCGCCGCCGTGACAGCCCGGCCTGACGCCCTGGTGTGCTGGCAAGCTGCAGCATCGCGAGCGTGCTGGGGCACATCCGCCTGCATTCCCGCAAACTAGCCCTTTGGTGATCTGAGGACCTTGACAGGTTCCCCGGCATCGTACCTGCACAAGCTCGCTGGCGCATGTCAGCCCCAGCACTCCAGGGCAGGAGCGTGTGCTTCATTCCAAAGTAGGAAATGATATTGCACTCAGCTTGACGGTGCTGCTGGCAGCGTCGTCACACTCACGAAGTCGCGTACCGGTAAGGTTGTTGTCGCGGCAGCAGGTGACGATCCGCCTGTCTAGAATCAAGTTTACAATGTCCCCATGAGTCTGACCGGACATGCGTTCCGCGCCAGGCTGGCGCGCGGCAACGGCGGTGGAGGACGCTTTGTACAATGTCTTCCAGCCGTAGGAAATCTCAGCACTGTGTTCATGTCGCTCAACATGCTGTGCCCTGCAGCAACACGCCTTCCGCACAAACCGGCAGCGGCGGCACCAGCGGCGGGCGCTTTGACTCAAGCTATTCATAATGTCAAACGTCTTCGTGATGTCAAGCGCACAACACTCATGTACATCGCTGATGCTTCTCCTGCAGCAGCATGCCTTCTGCTCGAAACCGCCGCGCGACATGGCGCGCGGCGAGAGGAACGCGAAGTCCTTCGGCGCCGCTGGGCCCTCCACCGTCTCAACAGATTCACACAGACTCTAAAATTTGGAACGCTGATTTACGTTCGGTGCTGCCTTCTCCCGCAGCGGCACACCTTCCGCGCTAAGCCGACGTGCGACATATCGCGCGACATCGCGCGCGGCGGGGGCAACATGGAGTCCATCGGCGCCGCGGGCCCTCCATCTTCTTCCAACTCTGCTTCTCAGTGCAGGAGTACGAAGTTTTGACGCGCTAGTGAATCTCGAGATGCTTTCTCCGCAGCGGCACGCCTTCCGCGCCAAGCCGACGCGCGACATCGCGCGTGGCGGCGGCGGCGGCAACATGGAGAGCTTCGGCGCCGCGGGGCCCTCCATGTTCGGCCCCGGCGCGGTGGCGGCGGGCACCGATGACGACGCCAATGCGCTGACGTGGACCAGCGGCATGGCCGGGCGCAACAGGCACGCGTCCCAGCTATCTGTTCTGTGTTAATTGGCGGCGATTTGAACTCGGACGCGAGAGCATCGGCGGCAGTGCGGCGACGGCGAAGACACCCAGTCGCTGACGCGGGCCAGCGACATGGCGGGGCGCAACAGGTGCGTGTTACCCAAGCACAGTCGCGGTGCTCCAACGAAGTCCTCCCAAGCACCAGTAACACTTTACAAGCACAACGTTTGGATGTTCTACGCTGGTGGGGGTGGGGGTGCCGCCCTCGGTGACACATGTAGGAGTCACGAGTCCTGCCCGGCCTGCCCGCTCGCGATAGCTGCATCCTGGCTGGGCGGCGATGGCATGGCGTGAGCGGCAATTGGAAGTCAAGTACGCTGCGGCAACTACTCTCATGGAGTCCTTGACTTGGCCCTGCCATTCATGCCGCAGCAGCCATTTTCAGGGTGGCGCGATGTAAGCGGGCAGCACCTTGCCAGATGCTGAAGCACCCCAGCACATCCGTAGGTTTTAGGGTTTAGGGTTTAGGGTGCTGCTGCATCCCACAGCCGCACTCTGTCTGACAGGTCCCCATCCGCAGACAAGAGCAAGGTCGCACTAGCCTTGACTTTCATGCTGTGCGCTGCAGAGGGCGTATCGCAGCGTCACTGACGGTGGGCGCGGCACGGAATACCGACCGGCAAATTATCGTCACTACATCTGCAGGAACGTTGCAGTCCAAGTTCTGATGTATGCCACCCACCGCGCAGGTCGATGCGCAGCGGCGGTAGCAGCCGGCGCGGCCTGAACGTCAACGGACGCTGATCGGATTTGGATCAGCAGACCAAGTGAATGTTTTGAGCGCCCATTGCTGTGCAGGGCGATGCGCAGCGGCAACAGCAGCCGGCACGGCATGCAGCGGGCGGACAGCGGCGGCAGCATGCCCGCGGCGGATGGGACCGACAACGCACCCGCCGCCCGTGTCAGCAGCCGCATGATGGGCGGGTGCGCGGCTCGCGGATCTGCAGCTCCTGCACTGCTGGTGGTTGACAGGTCCTGGGTGCTCCTGGGCGCAGTCCTGTGCACTGTAGGGTTTAGGGTTTAGGGTTTGGGTTTAGGGTTTTAAACTGTGCGCCGTGCGACGCCGCTCGCAGAAGCTTGGGCTTGATTGGATGCGCCGTCTGGGACGCCTGCCGCAGTGCACAGCGACGTGCTCCGGTTCCCCTCCGCGACACGGGCACGGCGCTGTGTTTCACTCGTTTGTAAACCCTAACATCTAAACCCTAAACCCTAAACCTGATCTGCAGTGCGGCGCTGAGCCCGGAGCACAGCTGGCACACCGGAGTGCTGCCCAAGCAGCGCCACATGCTGTCACCGCCAGGCGGCGGATCGGGCAGCAACAGCCTTACAAACGCCAGCCGCCCTTCAGGGACGCCTGTGGGCGAGGAGGAGCCGGTGCGTCCTCATTCTCCAGTCCCCTGTCACTTTTCGAGTGAACGTCAAGCCTGCCACGTGAGCATGCCGGCCAGCAGCGGCTGCCGAGCGGCAACCTCCTCGCTGGACGTTCCTGTTTGGGCTGCTGTTTGAGAGGCAGACTTGGACCACTAATCAAAGCGTCGCCTCTGCAATGATCTGCATTCTCTTCCACCTTCTCGGGTGTGGCTGAGCCGGATGTGGTTCACAGCCTGAAAACCCTAAACCCCTGCCCTGCCCCCCCAGGCGCCGCAGCCGGCGGCGGAGGAGGTGGCGGACATGCGCGCCCGCATCTGCGCCGGCATGAAGCGCTACTTCCACACCAAGTCCATCGAGGGCCTGCTGTCCAACCGGGTACGTTGTCTAGGGTTTAGGGTGTAGGGTAAACCCTAACCCTTTGTCGCTGCCATCACCAAAAGCCGCGTGTTGAAGCTGTCTACTCGCATGTGTCGTGTCTCGCGAAAGTGCCAAAGCGCCTCTTTTGCTGTGATGCAGCTAAAGTAGGGGATACTATTTCCTCGAAGCATTGTTCTTGATCAGGATGAAGAAAAGCCCCAAACCCTTTCTGTTAGTATTTCTACAAGCAGCTGGAAATTACTGAGGCAGCCATGGCATGCCAGCACCTCCTTGGTTGATGCAGCATGCACAAAGCCGGAGGCGCTGGAAATCACTGAGGCAGCCATGGCATGCCAGCACCTCCTTGGATGATGCAGCATGCACAAAGCCGGAGGCGCAAACCTTGCAGGGCCTGCGCATCCTGGACCACGGCTGCGACACGGAGATCGACGACCCGGACACGCCACTGGCGCTGTGGGAGGCGCTGGAGAAGGAGGTCACCGGCGGCTGGTTGCGCGCCATCCTGGTAAGGTTTCCGCATTAGATCCATTATGGATTGTCGAACTTCTGCCTGATGAAGGATGTGCTTGGCGCTGGCGCTGTGGGTGGCGCTGGAGATGGAAGTCACCGGCGGCTGGCTGCGCGCCATCCTGGTGGGGTTTCGCAGCAACTCCGTCTGCGAATTATCGAAGTTTGCTTTGTAACGGGACTAGTCTGGCGCTGGCGCTGTGGGAGGCGTTGTAAAAGGAGGTCGCTGGCGGCCGGCTGCGCGCCACCTGGCGCATTTCATGCAAGAATGGCCATACTCTACCGAACTACCAATACATAAAGTGCACAGCGCAATGGTAGAGCTGTGGCGTCGCTCGAACAGGACGTCGCCGGCGGCTGGCTTCATTCTGGTGCATGACATGCGTTGCCCACCCATGCTGCCGATCACGTGTCGCAGGTCAGGATCCATGCTTCAGTGCTTGCTGCTGGAGACTGCCTGCCAGCGGTTGCACGGACCTCGAGGGGGGCTGGGCGTGTGCCCAGCCCTCAGGGTTTAGCAAGCTGGTAGATGGTGACCTGCAGGCAGGCTGCCCGTGGACTGAACAGAGATTTAGGGTTTACCCTAAACCCCTGGTTGCCTCGACCCGGCAACTGCAGGCCCAATTGACGCGAATAATTCTGCAAAAAAAGTGCGGGCGGAATTCAGCTTCCGCATCTAGCCCAAGCGCCCCAAGTGGGCGCTGCTACGCTGTCAGACCAACACACACATTTCCATTGAGCTGCCTCCTGATGGTTGACCGCAAACGCTGCATGCAGGTGCGGGCGGTGTTCCGATTGCGCCGATTCGGGATCAAGCTCAAGCGCTCCAAGTGGGCGATCCTGCGCTGGGGCCTTGGCGTCCCTGGGTACCAAATCGTGGCGCTGGGACAGCGCCTGCTGTCCAAGCAGCTGCTGCTCAGCTGCGAGGTGGCCATGGAGTATCTCCTGGCGCTGACGCACTCCCCCCAGGTGTGACCAACGCAGATGTTTATCTTTCTCCAACCGCCTGGAATCTGGCATGTCTTGTTGTCCAAGCTGGCGCCTGCTGCCCAACGCTAACCCTAAACCCTAAGGAGCTGCTGCTGTCATGTGAGTTCGCTGTAACATACAGGGCATCATAGGGAATCTATCCCTTGGATAGATTCCCTCCTGGCGCTCACACTCCCCCGAAGTGAGAACACTGCAGAAACCTATGCCCTGTCTATAGCGGGGTGTAGCATTCCTGAGGCGCGGCTGCTGGCCGCACGGCTGCTGCTCAGCTGCGGGCTGGTCGCTGACCCGACACCTCCCCAGGCTCCCTGAGGTCACAGCCAAGAGCTCTTTGACAGCCCTGTGCGGCTGTCGTCAACGCGGAGGAACCGAAGCCCTGGCGGTCACCCTCTGCTCCATAGAGAAACCTACAATGGCCCCTGGAAGCTTGCGACACCGTGCACGGCTGACAGAGCTGTCTCTGGGTTTTGCAGCGGAAAACCCTGCAATAATGCAGCGTGCCACAAGCTGACGAACGCCTGCCCCACTGCTGGTCATTGCGCAATGAGCGCCCTGGCTGTGGGGGTATGAGGCGTCGCACGCGCTGAGGGCGGAGGCGCATTCAGACACCTTGCAGCTGTCGCCTTTTTCGCAGCTACTGAAATCGTCGCTCCGATCGCCGCACGCCAGGTGCACTGGCTGTGGGAGCACGAGGCGTCAGACGTGCTGATGGCGGAGGTGGAGGCAGAGTCGGCACGCGTCTGGAAGTTCATTATCGACCGCGAGATCGAAGCGCCCGAGCGCTTTCGCGCCATCCAGTCCTACCGGTGCGCTTTGCAATGAAAGGAAGAAATAGTTGAAAGAAAGAAAGGAAGAAGATTGTGAAATGAAAGGAAGAAAAGCATGCCGTAATACTGCAGTCCGTAATGCTGTAGTACAAATGTAACACTCCCAACATCTCCCTCTGATACCTGAGACAGCCAACCTGAGGTCGCAGTTGGTGCTTGCAGCTGACAGGGGCAACAACATGCAGCGGGTGACATAGCATGCGGCTTGATCGGCTGGCGGGACTGTGCCTGGTGTAGTGGAGCTGTGGCAGATGGTTCCGCCCCTGCTGCAGTACCGTTGGCTGCCGTAGTCCCTGCAGTGGCATATCTAGATATCTTTAACCCTAAGCAACTTAGTCTTTAGGGTGTAGGATCTAGGGTTTAGGGTCTTTATGTAGTTGTATCTGTGCCACACACCAATTTTGTGCACAACGGGGCTGCCATGGCGGTGCTGCGGCAGCAGCTGATGTTATCGACCGCACGGCGCACAGTGGCACGGCCGTATAGCACTATATGGATCTTAATTTGCCACGACCCTTTTACATACCACTCTTCACCTACCCTGCAGGGCAGCATGACGGTGCTGTTGCAGCAGCTGGTATACGACGACCGCATCGCATACTCTGCCAGTCGCAAAGCTGGAAGCGCAGCTGTTGGTTGGCCACCATGCTTTCATAAACACCTTGTGACTGCACCTACAGGGTGGCCGTGGTTGCGCTGCGGCAGCAGCTGCTGTCTATGGCCGCACTCGGGGTGGTCACGGAGCAAGAGGCATAGTTGTTAGGGCTTAGGGTTTCAGCCCCTGATTTCTGGACATTCCGCGCTGTTCTTCACTGCAGGGCGGCGATGGCGGTGCTGCGGCAGCAGCTGGTGTTCGTCGAGCGCATGGCGCACAGCGGCATGGTGACGGGTCAGGAGGCGGGGCTCATGGCGGAGCCCATCGACACCCGCATCCGGGTGCTGGCGCACCGCGGGCCGACGTGGCGGGCGCCGCTGGTCATCGATGTCCTGCGCTCCCTGCCCATCATGCGCCAGGTGGACTCGCCTTTCATGGACTCGCCTTTCATGGACTTGTTTAGGTTGTCAAAGGTCGGGTGCTGGCGCACCAGGGACCGCTTGGCGGCGCCGCTATGATTTTACATCCAGTGCTCGCTGCTGATACCGTGCGCCGGGTGAGGGTCGTGCTTCATCCTTGCCGGTATGAAGCACGGGCCCTCGTAGACGCTGTCTACAGCCCCGGGACTTCAGCTGCAGCCTGTCAGACTCTGTTGCGGCAGCAGTGCTCCAGCTGGCCGGGAGCTGGTGCTCGCTGAGTACAATCTCCTGCTCCAGATGGCTTCAGATGGCTGCTGTTGCCCAGGATGCGACTCGGTTGTCAGCCCGGGCATGTGTCGGCCACTTAGCTGTACCGGGCATGTGTCGGCCACTTAGCTGTACCGGGCTTAGCCACTCGACCGCCAGTTGCCCTAGGGTGCTGGAGCAGGTGCTGGCGCGGGGACTGGTAGTCCCGATGGGACCGTGCTACTCCTGAGCCAGACGTGACCACCTGTTGTCATCGAGCGAATTTCATTTCAAAATATCAATATAATTTTATTTCAATTATACATTTTCTCAAATGAATATTTAATCGCATCCCGGCAGGTGCCGGCCACGGTGCTGGAGCAGGTTCTGGCGCGGGGGCGGCTGCTCATGTACCGCTCCGGCCGCCAGATCCACGAGTCCGCCCCGGTGCGACGTGCTTTTGTTTTGCCGGCTTCTTGATGTGTGATGGTTGGATGTCAGTTTTGCTGCCGGCTCACACCGCTGGTCGCCTGCGACACTTGCACCGACATGCGCAATGAGGCTGCATGCCGTGCTATGATTCAGCTCATCTGGCATGAAATCAAGCAGTTCCTTGTGAAACGGCTGAGACGGCTACTTGTGTTTTTGTGTAGGAGTGCATGTACATCGTGTGCCAGCGAGATGCGTTCCCCCGCCACATCGTGTTTGTTGCAACCTTAGACTCACAGGGTTTATTCCTTTTCTGCCCGCAGGAGGAGGGCATCTTCATCGTGTGCAGCGGGCTGGTGCGCGTGCGCTACGATGTGTGGCAGGGTACCAGCCAGACCTACTTCCTGGGCACCGGCGGCATGTTTGGCCTCTTCTCCGCGCTCACTGGTGCGCGATTTGAAAGACAGAGTTCAGGAGGTTTAGATGGAGTGCGGACAGAGAGTACTCGACAATAGGTTTCAGGGTGGAAGACCTGCTTTCTGGGCACCGGCGGCATGCTCGGCCTCTTCTCCGCGCTCACCCAGGTGCGATTCTTCAGACAGAATGAAAGTCCCTGACAACAGGTTCTAGTGCGGAAGACCTGCTTCCTGGGCACCAGCGGCATGTTCGGTTCTTTTCCTGCGCTCTTTAGGGTTCAGGGTGAAATCTTTTCACCGGTGCGATGTGACTATGTTCTGGACAGAAAACGGGGGACAGTTGGGTGTGGGGTCGAAGACCAGCCAGACCCATTTCCTGGGCACCGGCGGCACGTGTTGCTGCTTTCCGTGCTGTTTCCCGCCCTTACGGATGTTCGTTCGCCCCCAGAAATGTATGCCACATCGAACTCAATGGAACGAATCGTCTATGTTGAGTCACGCGGCCTGTCTGACATAGCAAAGGCACAGTCTGCTCTGCTTTTGTTTGACGGTACTTGTCCGCATCACGCGAGAGGCCGCCAGCCATAGTATGGCATGTCACGTCAAGGCATGAACCATACACGTCAGACTAAGTGCCACTTCGCATGGCCTCGACCCTTATCAAACAAACATAAGCCCTTTTTCAATTGGTGTCGCTATGCTGCTGGCGAGAGTCTGGCGGCGTGCGCCGCCGCTGTCATCAAAGGCAGTCCGTTTGGCGGGAGGCCAGTGATGGGTCCCATTCGTGACACAGATCCAGGGCCTGCATCAGCCACGCCTGAGGTACCTTCTTTTAAACCCTAAACCCTACCTCAGGCGAGATCCCGGCGGGATGCGCCGTCGCCATTGCTGAGGGTAGTGCACCGGGCGAGGGGCCGGTGGTGTTCGAGCTGCCCATATAGCGGCGTACCGAACACGTACTGAAGTGCATATCTCCTGCAGGCGAGAGCCTGGCGGGGCGCGCCGTGGCCATCGCAGAAGGTAACGCCCTGGGCAAGGGGCCGGTGGTGTTCGAGCTGCCCAGCTCCGGCATCGCGCTCATCCGCGGGCGCGCCGCGCTCGGAGACCCCGTCTTCATGCAGCTGGAGGTGCGTTCCACGTTTCTGCACATCGTGTCTGACGGCATCCAATGGCTGTATCGAGTGCGCTCATGCGCAGGCGCGGGGCGCTTGGCGACCCCATCTTCATGCAGCTGGAGGTACTCTGAGTTCCATTGGTTGACGATTCGATCCAACGCACACGCTCGATTCTGCTCCAGCTGGCTTGGCTTCAGTGACACGGCCAGCTTGCCTGCTGCTACAGCCTGCTACCACCTGTGTGTGCTGCTCGTAGCTTAGCCAGGCAGCGCATGGGGAACCGTAGAAGACTGCAGCAAACCTGTGCTGCGCCGCCGCCTTATGCCAGAGCTGGTCATGCTCCAGCTGGCAGAGCTGTACGCGGCCAGCCTACAAGGATTCCGGAGACTCGCATCATATGAGGATGCCGCAAGCCGGGGCTTCATGCGCACGCAAGTGGACATATTCCAGCTGGTGCCGCTGCCGGTGGCGGAGCGCCTGCGCATGCCGTGTCTCGATTCACAGGAGGTTTCATTGCGGGGGCGACGAACTGTTTCGTTTGTTCTTACTTTGATCTCACTGGTAAACAGATGGGCATGTGCCGGCTCGCAGCGCTGTATGTGGCGGAGCGCCAGAGCCTGCCTGCGTCTGCACAGTCTGAAGCTGCCTCTTCACCGCAAAAGTCATCGGGCCTTCTGAACTTTCATCCATGCCGTGCAGGTGGACATGTTCCGGCTGGCGGCGCTGTATGTGGCGGAGCGCCTGCGGCCGCAGCTGCTGTCGCACATCGGCGAGCTGCTCAGGGCCGCCTCCTGCGCCCGGGTGCGTAGGGTTTGCGTATTCTCGTATTTTGCGTAGGGTTTGCGTATTTTCTACTGGTTTACCGTGCCATCGGTGCTTTCCTGCTGGTTCACAGCGCCAGCGAGGCAGCGCTTTGCACACACCGTCTGCAGCGACGCCGCCGAGCTCTCCATGTCACATGGCGGGCTGTCAGGCCTGCAGAGTGATGGGGTCGATAGTATGTTGGGTCTCGCTATTGAGCCTTTCTCGCTATTGGGCCTTTCTCGCTATGGGGCCTTTCCGGCCACCAGTGAAGGGCGGCAGGCATCGTGCGAGGCAGCTGGAGTGCCTCTCGCTGCAAGGGCAGCAGCACGTGCTGCTGTACTTTGCCCTGCATTCGAAGCCGCTTATTAGGCAAATCTTTCATTCACCAACAGCTGCCCCTTCCCTAGATGCCCGTGGAAGCGCTCACCGCGTGTCACTTGATAGCTTGCAGACGCACAGGTCCACAGGTGTATGCATTGGTGAAACAGTATTTTGCCTGGAATCAATCCGATGCAATACTTTTAAACCTACTAAAACCTACTAAACCCTCAGGAGCGGCGCGAGGCAGCCGGAGACGGGCGGCGGCCGAGCCGCGCGGAGCGCCGGCTGCGATCGCTGTTTGAGGCAGGGTCCGCTGACGCCAACGGCGCTGGCGGCCAGGGTCGCACATCTGGTGACGCGCAGCAGGTGCGCCACAGGCGCTCCTCATCAGACTCATCAAAATTGTGTGCATGCAATCACTTTTGCGAGGCGGGCAGCTGGGCCGCGCTGTCTCACGTCTCTGCTCTGCAGCACTTTGCTGAGCGTTTGCACGCGGAATGTGATCCTCAGCACACGACCTGCTGCAACCCTGTACACCTGCTGCACTCAATGCAGCCTCTCAACACTTCACTGCACTGTACATCGCTATACCCCATTGCAGGCGCGGCGGCCGCCAAGCTGCTGGTGACAGAGGGCGGCAGCACGCTGACCTCGCATGCTGTCGGCCTCGCAGAAGCCCTTGCTAAGCTCCGTTGCACCAGCTGTTTGCTGCCCACCGCAGGGGCGGCGGTGGCCCAGCTCTTTCACAGAGGGCGGCCGCTCGCTGTGCCGCTGCTCGCAGAGCAGCCAAGGAGAATGTCACTCGAATCACTGCATCACATCGGGCGCGCCTGACGTTCATGTGCTGTGCTGCACAGGCACGGCGGCGACCGGGGCGGTCCGCCACGGAGGGCAGCCGCTCGCTGGCGGCGCTGCTGGCGGAGGCGAGCAACGAGGACACAGTGCGCTTGCCGGCGCAGCCAGGCTGCAACGCCACCCGCGCCGCCGCGGCTAAAAGGTACGTGCGTCATGCAATGGCATGAAATCCTCAGGGTGTGTATGAACAAGGGTTGCCGGCGCCGACGAGCTGCAATGCTAACCCGCGCCGCAGCAGCAAAGCGATGAGCACGCCTTATTTGGGCTCGTGCACAAGAGTCGTAATCCGTCAGCAGCGAGGACACGATGCGGCTGCCGGCGCCGCCGACCTGCAACGTCGCCAAGAGCTGAGCTCTAATTGCTGGCCCCGTCTCCCTTAGGGTTTAGGATTTAGGGTTTAGGGTGGTGGGCCTTTGAGTGTGCGCCTGCCTGCAACGCCACCTGCGCCGCCGCTGCCATGATAGCACGACTGGGTGCCCCTGTTGCTGCAGCCCTCTTGCAGCGCCATCCGCGCTGCCATCGCCAGGAGGCGGCCGACTTGTTGTGCTTGGGCTGCACGTATGTAAAACAAAAACATATATGTGGCATGATTATTTTTTGGGTTAAAAAGATGAAAAGGTAAACATAAAAAGGGGAGCTTACAATGTGAATAGAGTGTCCTTCGGCGCATTGCAGCACGAGCTTTCAAGTCGGGGCGGGTGCAGTTGCAGCTCGCCATTGCCCAGCCACGGAGAAACTGATTCTGAGCAGCTAGGCGCCGCAGGCTGTTAGTATCACCCGTCTGCACCCAGAGGATCTGTCCACACATCTTTCCTTTTTCTGGAGCCGTCTCCAGACAGAAGACTTCTCATGTGGAGTACCAGGCAGAGGCTGTGTCTTCGCGCTGTGTCTGCACCTGGCCAGGGGTGAGAGCCGGCGGAGCTAGCAATGCAGGTTGTCCGCCAGATGTTTGCCTCATCCTTGAATGGACACATACCATCGACTGCGCAGGCACGTGGAGCACCAGGCGGATGTAGGGTCTTAGGGTTTAGGGTTTCGTCGGCTCGGCGTTCCGGCTGCAGCTGGGCGGCGAGCTGGTGGAGCTGCCCCCCGGCGGCGTGTGCCGTAAAGTCTGTCGTCTCGGGTCGCAGAAAACCGCCTGCTCGTACAAGCGACTGAGCACCTCCATGACTACGCAGGCACGTGGATCACCAGGCGGGTGTGGTATACTCGGCGTTCCGTCTGCAGCTGGGCGGCGGCGAGCTGGTGGAGCTGCCCCCCGGCGGCGTGATGCCGGTGCCGAAAGGCGCATCGGCGGTTCTGCTGCGGGGTGCGGCCAGCTCCAGCACGCACGTCGCCGGCGGGCCGCCGGCGTTCTGCGATGAGGCGCCCGGCCTGGCGGGCACCATCCCCGAGCACAGCGGCCAGGTGCAATAGCTGGCAAGTGGTAAACAAACTTCAGAACATGTTTCTCAGACCGTCGTGGGCGGGGGCCGCCGGTGTTGTGCGTGGAAGCGCCCCGGCTAGCGGCTCTATTCCTGCGCATCAGCGGTCAGATGTGCGGGCGATAAGGTGCAGATTCATCGAAGTCTATCTCTGTTTCCGAAAAGTATCTGGTGTGATTTCCTGTGAGGAGGCGCCCAGCCTGGCGGGCAGCATCCTCAAGCACAGCGGCCAGGTGCGCCGACAATAACTCAGAAGACACAAAACCGATCACAGATCAATGACTTTGACACTCGACAGTGGAAACACCATACCTGAAACATGCCGCCGTCGGGCCGCCGGTGTTCTGCGATGAGGCGCCCGGCCCGGCGGGCAGCATCCCCGAGCACAGCGGCTAGCTGCGTGGCTGCGGCACCTACCACAAAATCTTGCCGGGCGGCAAAGGGTGCCGCTCGCCCTGTGACACGCCTGTGTCAGCTCCAGTTTGTCGCGTGCTCAGCTGTGCCTTCTCCTGTGCAGGCTCTGCTGCACCATGCTCCGGCAATGCTGCCGTGGGTGTGGGACGTGCGGCCGGCGGTGGGCGCCGCTTCCGGCGCGGCTGCCGCCGCCGCCGCGGCGGACCCAGAGAGCAGCATGCCCGGCGGCAGCCACGCCACCGGCGAGGACGCTGCAGGCGACGACGAGCGGGTGGAGGTGAGCGAAGATTTGCAGCTTGCAGCATTCGCGCGCGCTGTAGATTGCCCTACCACAGCTCTGACGCGTCTTCACCCGCGTCTTCATCTTGTGGTCCTTGACGCACACCAGCAGCAGTGTTTGGCGGAGTTGACGGCCTGGTGCGCTTTCTCGGTGGCCTAATCACGCCCTTTGCGTCAACATGCCAATCAGTCTAGGCTTGGGCCAACCGCGTCTTGACACCTGCGATTTCGCGCCTGCAGGTGAGCCGCAAGGGGGAGCTGACGGCGGGTCCCGGCGGCGCGACGCTCGTCGTGTGCTGCGACGAGGAGGCCACCCTGGAGCAGATTCTCCAGGCCCTGCCGCCACCGCCGCCGGCGCACGAGCGCATGCCGCAAGGTACGAGTTTTCAAGCGCTTTCACAGCACCTTCTGGGGAACGCTCCCCGCACTGCAGCGCAATCCAGTCAGCTGCGCTGGCGTTCGAATTGGGTGGCGCCCGCATGCCATTTCCTGCCATTTCCTTGCACACCGCGTACTGCGGAGGCTGCTGATACCTGCCCACCTGTGTTCAGGCACCTGACCATTTCATAGTCGAATGTTGACAATGAAACATCCGCTTCTCGCTCCGCAGCCGTGCCACAATTCAAGCGCTGGGTGAGCGCGCTCGAGACTGAAAGCAGCAGCCGCTCTGGCGCGCCTGGCAAACCCCACTCAATGTCTGATTCACATACCCATCCATTGTTCAAAGTGTGTTTACGCTGCCGCAGCTGTGCCGGAGGCAAAGCGCTCGGTCAGCGCTCGCGAGGCGGAAGGCAGCGGCCGCGCCTCGGCGGTGCTGGAGGCGGTGCCGCGCACCGTGTCCGTTCCCATCATCCAGCTCGCCTCCGCGCTCGGGTGTGCGGCTGCTGCAACGTACTCATCTCAGTTGCAGGCTCGAACTGTGTAGATTGCCGAATCCCCATTTTGTCAAGATGTCGCGGCGGTGCTGGAGGCCGCGCCGCGGACTGTGTCCGCTCCCAGCTCGCCTCCGCGCTCAACTGCGAGCCCTTTCTTCAGCCACTGCCAACTCAGCTGCGGGCTCTCTTGTCATCGCGCCGCGGCGGTGCTGGAGGCGGTGCCGTCCACAGTCGATCACCACCCAGCCTGTTCATCACCCAGCTCGCCTCCGCGCTCGGGCATGTCAGCTTCCGAACGAGTGTCAGCAGCGGCCTCTGTCGTGTAGGGACGTTTGCATGTGCCCTAAACCCTAAACCCTAAACCCATCCGCAGCTTCCGGTGCGCAAGCCTCTGGGCTGCAGCGACCGCAGCATGCCACACTGACACCTGCACGGATGCGCTCTGTGCAAGGCGCAGCTTCCCCCCAGTTTCCGTTCATCTCGGCTCCCGCAGCGCAGCATCTGCAGGGCGGCCATGGGCCTGCGGTATGTGGACTATTGCATGTCACCCTGGCACATCCCCCTGACTGATTTGACGGACGCAGGTTCTCGCACAGCCGCCGGCAGGAGGGTGGCGTGCGTGACTTGGCCGACAGCCTGACCCTCCTGGCTCCGTTTTCGACTTTATCCTGTGGATGCAGGTTCCCGCACCAGCGGCAGCACCGCCACCAGAAGGGCGGCGCGGAGCGCTCGGCTACTGAATGGACCCTTCTCGGCCAAAAAAATTGACCCTTGATGCAGTTTTCAAGAGCGTTCTTCCTGTGGGTTCCCGCACCGGCGGCACCACCGCCACCAGAAGGGCGGCGCGCAGGACTCGGCCAATAACCGGACCCGTCTGATGCAGTTTTCAAGAGCATTCTTCCTGTGGATGCAGGTTCCCGCACCGGCGGCTCCACCGCCACCAAGAGGGCTCCGCGCAGGACTCCGCCAACAGCCTGGAGGCGAGCCGCGCCCGCGGCGCCGCCAGCGCGGAAACAAACCTCGCAGCGGCGGCGACCGATGCTGCGGCGACCAATGCTGCGGGCGCCGCAGGCGACGGCAGTGACAGCGCCGGCGCGGTGTCGGCGCCGGCGCGGCGGCCGAACCTGGCGCGGCGTTCCATGCGGCCGCTGATGATAACGTCCGGAGGCGGAGAGCTGCGCGCGCCGCGGCCCAAGCAGCCGCCGCCGTCGCTGCCATAGGCGCAGCTGTACGATGCAGCCGCTCCCCAAAGCCCGCCTGAATCGCACGAGGCCCGTTCGGGGACGGCGCGCTGCGCGGGTGCTGCAGTGACGCGGTGGCGCATCGACGGACATTGCGCGTCGACGCGGCGGCCAGGCCGCAGGCTTCGATTGCGCGGCGACAGACGCTGGGAGCTTGTTTGTGTCCAGTGTTGGGGTGGGGGGAAATCCGCCGAGGGAGCGATTGCGCCCTTGGGCGGCGCATTTGAGAAGCACCGCTGGTTGCGGCGGTCCAAACAAAAAGTGTGTTCCGTTCGCAAGCTTCCACGTGCAAATCTGCGACGGCTGCACCATGTTCATGAACTAGGTATATGTTGATCATTTTTTGAGCTCCGGGGCCGCTGGTGGCTTTGCCTGCACATCAGAACTGCAGGACTCTGACCAAACGCGAAGTCTGAGAATGCCTTGTTCAGGAACAATTGGTTCCCAGCGGATCTTACATATCACGATTTGTATAAGTTCAGGCAAGGCACCTGCCCTGTGCGTTGCAGTTTCAGGCTTTCAAGTCGGTTGGAAGTATCACATGGCTAGACCAGCTGCATAATTGACTGTGCATCCACAAGTGTATATGATTGAACATCTGCGCACTGACTGGAGCTCCGCAACCTGGTCTGCAGCCCGGCGCAGCCTCCGTCAAAGCGCAGCAGGTGCAGCGAGTTCCAGCGGCGAGGAATTGGCCAAACAGCTGCCGCCTTGGCGAGCCGCCGCGCCGCAAAAGCGGCAGGCGCATCGGGCTCTGGCGGTGGCGATGGGCTGTGGCTGCGGCTGCTGCTACCAATGGGGCGGCCGCTGCCGCATCTGGCGCAGGAGACATAGCTGCTGCTGCAGCAGCGACTGCAGGTGACAACGGCCGATTATAATAATAGCAAAGAATAATACAAAGAATGTACTACTACACATGCAAATATACAATGAATCTACTGTTGGCTGCTTCACTAAATCGAATGCATCGCGCCTGCTGCCCCGTGGAGATGTCTCAGCTGTGCACATGTCGCCAAACGTAGTGTTGCCATGCTCGCTGCTCAACAATGCAGGAGCATTTATATGTGTGGGCGTGCCAATGACATGAACTGCATACTTTTCAACAGCTGATCGGACAGAGAGAGGACTCAGCATACATCATATTCGTGAACAGGCGTTGGCGGCGCATCCGCCAGTGCCTCGGCCGGAGATGGCGCCATTCCCACCACAGCGGGTGCCATGCCAATCACCCCCTCTACCGCCCTATCCGTCATGCCGTCTGCGACGCCAAGCGTCACCCCGCCAGCGGTGCCAACGGCGCCTTCTATTACTCCTCCGGCCCCGGTGCCGACGTCGTCGAGTGCCGACCCCGACTACGGCAGGTGCTAGGGCGGTAGAGGGGGTGATTGGCATGGCACCCGCTGTGGTGGGAATGGCGCCATCTCCGGCCGAGGCACTGGCGGATGCGCCGCCAACGCCTGTTCACGAATATGATGTATGCTGACTCCTCTCTCACATGCAAACAGAGACGCAATGGCATCTTCTCGTCATGTTGTGTGTACCTCTGTCAGTGTTGTGTCCGATCAGCTGTTGAAAAGTATGCAAGTTCATGTCATTGGCACGCCCACACATATAAATGCTCCTGCATTGTTGAGCAGCGATCATGGCAACACTACGTTTGGCGACATGTGCACAGCTGAGATATCTCCACGTGGCAGCAGGCGCGATGCATTCGATTTAGTGAAGCAGCCATCAGTAGATTCATTGTGTATTTGTATTTGTGTCCTTAAAATCAGGTGCCAGCTTTCGTTCGTGCATTTGCACGTGGAATGGGCGTGTTGATTTTTTGATTGAATTGTCCGCGGTCCAAATGCAATCAGACTTGCACTTGGCAATCCAGTCCACCAATACTAAAATCTGACGCCTGCTGCGACAGGCATGGCCACACTACTTGAGAACTTCCTTCCGGCGGCTGCGCCAGTTGGTGCATTAAAAATCTTGCACGCCACCGACCTCCTTAGCTCCCTTTCGTCTGCTTGTTGCCGACGCATCGGCAATGAATGAAGCCCCAGGCTTGCTCAGAGCTGGCAGCGAGTGGTATCCATGACCGGCTTCAGCGTGGCGCACACACTATACGTCGCATCATCACAGGCTTTCTGCCAATCGTTCACGCGGCGCTGCCGTCGAGGGGGGCATTGGGCCCGATGTCACACCTGCAGCGCAATCATTAGTCTAGGGTTTAGTACTGAACGTGCGATCGACACGTGCTCCGGGAATAAAAACCACTAATGCACAGGCACATCGCCTGGTGCGCGTCGTTCAATGACGAAGAAATGGAAGCAGAGCTGTGGTGGCACGAGAAGAGTCCACTGCTTGCGTGCTGTTCATGACTGTTTCCGCTGTCCTATGTTTCGGCAGCATTGCAATCAGATAGACGTCGCCAAAAATGCCATCTGCGTCGAGTCCCAGGCTCGCAAGCAGGCGACCTGGCAGCGTACCTGCCGCATGCGAACAGGCATGTCCCTGGGCGCTGTGGAGAGCCCACCATGAAAGGCGCGTTCGACTTGCATTCCCCCGACTCCGCCCACTGCGCGACGCGGAAAGTGCACACTTTGTCAGAAATATCTATATTATGTGTTATATTACATGAATTTATAATATAAATTGTAATTTGTAGATCATAAATTTCATTCGGATTTGTTCTGTCCTATCATTCCCAGGCACATCTCCAATACACAGCTGTGAGGTACTCATTGCTGACCTGCGTGCGGTGCTTTTGGCGCAGAATGCTGCCGCGGGATTTGAACACGGGTGTGTCCAAGCTTCAAAGAGACTTATCACCGCAGTTTCTCTGCTTCAAGTTTTGGCAGGAAGTGCGGATGTTCTCGATGCACACCTGTGCGCAGTGCTTTTCAAGGCCAGCGCTGCAGAAGGGACAACCCACAGCGAGGTTTGCCAGCTACGTGACAATGTGTGTGCAGGGAAGGCATCGAGGTGTTCCAACCTGCGTGCTGTGCTTGTCCTGGTCGGCGCAGCCCAGCAGGGCTTAGGGTTTAGGGTGTAGGGCTTAGGGTTTGCTGGCAACGGCGCAGACAGGACTGTCCGCGGCGGCCTTTGCAAGACACATGTCAACGTCTCCAGCGACTGGATGAACTCATGCCACGAGGTGCTACCTGGGCGCAGTGCTTGTCGAGGTCGGCGCAGCCCGGCGGCGCCGGCGGCGGCGGCGACACGTGGACCACGTGCTCCACCTTGACCGCCTGCTCGCCGCCGACGGCGAATCGCGCGACGTGAATCCTGGAAAGCAGAGGCAGCGCAGTGTCGGAAATTTCGGAAATTTAAATTTAAACAGTCTACAGACAAGGCAGATGCTGTTGAGTTCCGGCCGTCTCCTGTAGACGGGTCCCGCTCACTGCCGCCTCGCTGCCGACGGCGACCCGCGACCCGCGCGACGTGCACCCTGCAGCAGAAGCAGTACAGCGTCTGAACAAGTGAACTTATCAGATGCGCTCCGATCGGACAGGCGTTCCACTGATCGTCAGCAGTCTTACGCGGACTGCTCCATTGTCTCCATTGTCTTCATTGTCTCCATTGTCTGCACGCCGCCGTCGGCGCACCGTGCCATGTGCACCCTGCAGCAGGCGCGTTTGTAAGTTACGATCAGTCGAAAATTAGGGTTTAGGGTTTCCCACAGGCTCTCGCGTTGTCAAGGCGGGCCGGCTCACAGCCGGGATCCCTCACTGCTTCATCGCAGCTGGCAGCCGGCGTGCAGCTTGCTGGGTGAAAGAGTGACATATTTCGGCACGGGACAGCCACCGTACAGCGCACTCAGGTCCAGCTGTAAGGTATTGTATATATTGTAAAGTAAAGAAGGGTAAAGTAAAGCAAAGTAGAGCAAAGCAAAGCAAAGTAAAGTAGAGTAAAAGTAAAGCAAAGCAAAGTAAAGTACAGTACAGTACAGTAAAGTAAAGCAAAGCAAAGCAAAGCAAAGCAAAGCAAAGTACAGCAAAGCAAAGTAACCCCTCATTCTGAAGCTCCAGAGGATGTCACACTACCACTCAGTGGCGCTCCGCTTGACGCCGTTTCGATACAGGGCAGCCGCCGGGCAGCTCGACCCCGCGGATCGTGCATTGAATCACGAGACTCCAGGGCCTCAATTTTCAACTCATAAAAACTTTTAATAAAATACCTCAACCCTTGGCGGCGGTCCATTGGTCGTGTTACAGCACGGGGCAGAGGCCGCACCGAGCGCCTGTGTCATCACTCTCTTGTCTCTTATACCAACTCACCACTTCTTGGCGCTCCACTCGACGCCTTTCAATACAGGGCAGCCGCCGTGCAGCGCGCCATGGTCCAGCCACCCATGAGCTGAACGAAGTTTCAAATTCCAAACCCTAAGAGTCAATTCACCACTTCGTGGCGCTCCACTTGACGCCCTTCAATACAGGGCAGCCGCCGTGCAGCGCCCCATGGTCCAGCCGCCCGTCCGTCTGCAGGCTCCAGAACGCGACGGCGCTGCCGGCTTTGGGCTTCACCGCCAGGCCCTCCATGGCGCACTTGGAGTAATGCTCCTTTGCGTCCTGCTGCCACGGCGGCACAGCGACATTAGGAAAGACCTGCAGTGGGGAAAACCCTCAATGAGGTCATGACGGAAGAGGAGGCAGGCGCTGTCTCATTGCTCAAATGGGCGCGTGTCCCAAGCGCAATCGTCGACGCCACCTTGCTGCCGCCTTCCGCCGGTCGGTGCAGCTGTCCAGCTTGCCAGCTGCCATTCTAGTGTTAGCTTCCCTCAAATATCAGCGGCGCAAAATTTTTCTTACAAGCAAAAGTTTCGGAGTAGGTAAACTCAAGCAGCATGCGTGTGCATGCTGCTTGAGTTAGGGTTTAGGGTTTCGCCGCTGGTTGTGGCATCATAGCTCACATGCGAGCAGCAAACATGCTGCAAATCAAAAGCGCACTGTCTCGCCGCCTTCCTCCACATCCGTGAGGTACATCAGTACGGTCACCAGCCGGTTGCCGCCGTTGGCTGTGCCCCCCTGTAGTAGGGGGTGAAGCAAATGAATGAGTAGCGGGATTCATGTTGAAGATGCAAACCACATGTTGAAGATGCAAATCCTAAACCCTAACCACATGTTGAAGATGCAAGCCAAGGCAAGCAGCGGCAGGCCTTGGCCTGCCGCTTCTGCTTCCCGGGCACGGTGCATCAAATACCACATTGTCAGATGCTCCGATGGCAGATGTGCGGCGCACCTCGTGAAAAAAGTAATCAAAATGTTCCGAATAGTGTTGGCCATGCTCGTACCGCAGCACCTGGATCCCCTCACCTGCTCAGCAGACCACAGGCGGTGAGTCATGACATGAGCGCCAAGGCACCAGATGATTTTTACAAAATTTTGCGGGCGTACACCTTCGCACTGTGTCACGCCAGAAGCAGACTTTGCAAAATGAGGGGAAGAAGCATTGTATCTCACCATTGTAGAAGGGAACCATGAGCCACTCTGCTATCCGATCCTCAACGGCTGCAGGCAGCCAGGTCGATCACATCGCACGTATGGAGTATCACAGCAGCGGGACGGTGGCGCTAACTACAATGCTGAGCCTAACGACCGGCTGCGTGTCGCGCAGCTACATATGTGTCAGGCCACGCAGCTGCGTATTGGTCACTAGCCCATCCAAGATGCAGCAACGGCGGGAGCGAAACATTCGAAAGGCATGATCTGCTGGAGGTGCGGTTCTCGCTGACGAAAGGAACACGACATATGCTGGCGAAAGCGCACCAGTGATAGTGGCATCCTCGTTGCGATCGAAGAACATGCCGCTGGAGGTGCGGATGTCGCTGACGGCACTGCCGCCGGTTTCCGTGTCCACCACGCCGCTACGCGTGATTCGCGGCTTGGCCTTCGTGATGAAGTGTGCCACCTCCGCTGCAGGCAGGACGGCAAAGACATCAGGGCACGTGTCAGAACCGCGATCGTTCCCAGAAAGATACGGACGGATCCAAGGTCCACCACGCCGCTGCGCGCGATGTGCGGCTCGGCCTCTGCAACGAAGTGCGCCACCTCCGCTGCGGGGAGTGGTGTCGATGTGTGTTCTGAAGGGGCAGAAAGCCAAGTTTCACGTTGGCCATGCTGCGCGATGTGCGAGCTTGGTCATGCGCATGGGTTAAAGTCACGACTTTGGGCCAAGCCAACTCCGATAGTGTGACGGGCGGTGTGTACAAGGCCCGGGAACGTATTCACCGCCGTATGGCTGACCGGCGATTACTAGCGATTCCAGCTTCATGCAGGCGAGTTGCAGCCTGCAATCCGAATTAAAAAAAATGCTCGGATAGGGGCTATTTTGTAATAAAAAAATCAATCATAGTTTGAAAAAAAAAGGCTGGCAAATGCGCTGCAGTGGCCGGCGGCGGACACATCATCATGACTACCTGCCACGGGACTGTGGTGGAGCTCGCCGGCTCGACCTCTGCATCTCTGCCCTGCTCGCCCGCGCAGTCTGCTGCATGAAAACGCAGGGCGTAGCACTACCTTAAGAATGTTTCTCGTGGACATGCACACCTGGAGTCAGCAGGTTCTCGGCATGGAAAATGCGCGGCGCCCAGCTCAGCACATCGAGCTTGGGCTTCGGCACCTCGTGATACGTCTCCCCTTGCCAGCCTGCACCCGAAAACCCTAACGTACATTGTCCCACTGCAGGGCGCATCACCCACACACCAACACACACCTATCGTGCATGAAACTACACGTGTGGGAGCCGTACCACGCGAACTGCAGCATGCTTGGCGGCGCAGCATCCGGGCTGCTGATGCCGTTGTTCACTGGGGCAGACGCGTGTTTGCTCACCTATGAGGCGCTCCTCCTCGGGCTCTGCCTCTGCTGTGGCGCCAGGAGGCGGCGCCGTCGCCGCCAGCAGCGCCGCCAGAAGCAAACCCGCCCACAGCGCCGTCCTGACGGTGCGGCAGCTGCGTGCACTTTGTCGCCGCGGCTGCCGATTCGGGTCCTTTTCCAGCTGGCTGCGAGACGTGCTGAAGGTCTGGCACGCGCCGGGTATGCCGCTGCGCCGGCGGCGGTCTAATGGCGCCGCCGTGTCGGGCGGCTTTGCAGCCGCGTGCGCCTCAGCCGCTGCCGCCGACCAATGCGCTGTTGGCGACGACATGCAAGTCCTCTCAATCGACGCTTAAAGTTCCACGCTTCACTGGTAGTTTTGCGACCTAAAATCTTGTCTCCTTACCAACGTTGCGATTTTCTTGCGTGTCAGCGGCTCGTTCTACCGATATGTTGCCGTTTGGTCAGACTTTCAATGTGCTGCCGTCACGCTGAATGCTTCTGAAAGTGAGGTTATGACTAGAATGGGCACCATGAAACAGTAGCTGATGTGCCAAGCAGAAACGCATGACACTACCGCAGCTGAAGGGCTGTGAGTGCCGTCGGGCAGGCTGTCTGCAAGGTGTGACGCAAGCAGGGAGATGCACTTCAGTGATACACGGCAAAAGTCACAGCGTCATCCAGTATATCACTCAACTGATTGTCGCACTCTACTGATCTTGGATGTTGGGAATGACCCGAATTTGAGACCGCGAGCAGATGCGGCTGGAATCTGGTCACGACTTGTTGCAACTGGCCTGCAGCAACGGCACAGCGCGGAATTCTTTATCAGCCCAATCTCACAAAGCGCCTTCACGCCTGTGCTGAAACCAGCTGAACTTTAAGAGTTTTGACTTGTGCATACCTGTCGCAGGGTTTACCACGCTCACACGAGTGTTGCCCGACGAGGTTGCCCGGCAGGTTGCCCAACTCGCACTCTGCTTGATTGCTTGGCATCCGCTCCACATACACGGCTCCGGCGTGATATTGCGGCAGCTAATCGGCCCCTTTTGAGGTTGAGTCATCACCAGAGTTCTGTACGCAAAAAGCTCTCGGTGTACCGCACTCAGAATCCACGTTGTGACCGCCGCGAGCGCCCATCATTCGTGTCAGCCATTCTGAGGTCCCTTGGTACGTTAATCCTGCGACCCCGCCGGCAGACCGGCATCAGTCGGGCAAGCACACCATCTGTGAAAGCAGTTCACGCGGACCGCTCGGACCCAAAGAACCGCAGGTAAGCTGCAACCCAACGTTCCGTACCCACTGTCTCAACCTGCAGGGCTTTTTTCGCTGACTGTGTAGTCAGTTTGCACGACACAGCTGCAACCTTTTTCTGGCTGTCATGACAAATTCGACCAGTGTCTGCTGCACAGCCGGTGGGCTTCTCCGTGCACACGGTGCTGGTGGAACAGCCTGACGGCTGGCCTCTCTGGCCTCTTCGCCTGGCGTGCAACACGAACTTGTTCCACTAGGCGATTTATTTCGTGATTGCAAACCGGTACTCACCGGTACTACGCCAGACGACTCGCATTTTTCGCATTTCCAGGCCGCATCCAGAGCTGCACGAATATTATGCATTCCTGCTGCAGGGTCTGCCTGAATTTCCTTGGGGAGGGTTGCTACTGGGCCAAAGCCAGGCTACAGCTGCAGGAACAGCGACTGCCAGCTGCTGTAACACCGTCTCACGCTCAGCCAGAGCGTGTTACTGGGGCCATCGTCCCCCCGCGCCGGATGTGGCAGGCGAGGCGATGCAGCCACCGCGGCTGCCAATGCAGCGGCAACACTGCCGGCAGCGGCGTCGGCGTCAGACTGCGTGGCACTGCAGGACATCGGCAGCAGGACCTATGGCTGGCAGTGGCGCTGGCGGGACTGGCCAGCATACACGCTCCGCCAGCCGGCGCCCAGAATCCGACAAACACCATGCAGCGCTACTACCTCAATTCGACGGACCCTCTGGCCATCTGCAACGATGGCTCCTCAGGTGCACACTGCCCGCCTTTGCTGCTGGGCCTGACAGCGGGCGGCTGACGCTCCTAAGCAGACGTTCATCACGAAACACGGCGGGGGCGTTTGCCGACGCGGCCCCCTGAAACCCTAAACCCCCTGAAACCCTAAACCCCCTGAACCCAGGCCAAGCGTCACTGAACAATCAGTGAGCGGGCAATCCTGGCTCCAGACCCACGTCGCCTTTGAATTTCCATCCAGATTCCCGCATTGCTGCAGGCGTGTACTACTTCACCCCCGGCAGCGGGCGCAGCTCGGCGCGGTGGGTTATCCGCTTCCAGGGCGGCGGCTGGTGCTCGGATGAGTCATCCTGTCAGACGCGCGCCGCGCAGTTCCCGTACTGGATGTCCTCTGACACGCTGCCGGTGAGGCTCTGTTTGCGAGGCTCAATCTGTGCGTTGATCCCTGGAGGCTGTATGTGCACCGACGCGAGCTCCTGCCAGACGCGCGCCGCCAGTTCCCCTACTGGACAGCCTCCGACATGCTGCGTGCGAGGCTCTGCTGAGGCCCCGAGTTCCGGGGCCATCCGCTTCGTGGTTTGATCCTGGGTGAACGGCAGATGACATCGCAGCCAGCAGTGCCATCCATGGATGTGTGGTATGGCCACAGCGCCACGGATGCGGATGAGCGACGCCGCAGAACCACAACCAGAGGCCGTTCACTCGAGATCTTGCTGCGTTCCCAGTCCTGATGCGGCTGTCTTCCCTCTGGCATGCAGGAGACGATTTCGGACACAGCGACAGCGTCCGGCATTCCGAACATTCTGGCGCAGCCGGGCGGCATCCTGTCGACGGACGGGTCCAAAAACCCTGCCTTTGCGGACTGGAACCACGTGTACATCTGGTACTGCACCAGCGACTCGTCCCTGGGTGCGTTTCCACGTGCAGCACTGTAGCCGCGCACTCGCAAGTGAGGTCGTAATATTGAACACATATTGAACACTTGCTGTCAAGCCGTTCATCTGGCAGTGTGCGCCCGTGCAGCACCTCGCCATTGGCGGTGCCTGCACGATCGTGGGTCACGTAAGTTTCGGCGGCGTCTCACGCTCGTCTCCTGCTCAGATGCTGCACGCCAGCAGCAGCGCCTTATTCACCCTGTGCTTCAGAATGCGCTAAACCCTAAACTCTGCCACTGGCGCGCAGGCGACATCGAGGCGGGGCTCATACCGGGCACGGAGCAGTGGCAATTTCGTGGGCGGCGCATCGTGGCGGCGGTGATGGACCAGCTGCTGGCGAAGCAGGGTTTAGCCAAAGCCGTGGACGTGCTGATTACCGGCGACTCCGCCGGCGGCGTGTCGGCGCTCAACAACGCCGACTTCATGCTGCAGCGGGTCAAGGCACGCCTGCCCAGGTAGATAGGGTTTAGGGTGTCTCATAAACCCTAAACCCTAAGTTTAGGGTTTCTCCACCGATCTTCTCAAGTTCCTCTCTTCGTTTCGCTCCGCCGGCGGCGTCTCGGCGGCCGTTATGCTGCAGCGCGTCGAGACGCTCCTGCCCAGGTGGGGAACGGAAACCCTACATCCAGAAGGTCCCCCTGAGAGTGTCCGTCATATCGGAACGGCTGAGAAATCGGCCGCACGGCGCTCAACCATGCGAACTACATGCTGCAGTGCGTCCACGCGCGCCTGCCCAGTTCACGACAGATTTATCAAACATCAGCTTCTTTCGGAGTTTTTGATAGCGCTCAACAATGTCGACGCCATGCTGCAGCATGTCAGGGCACGCCTGCCCAGGTGCGGAAAGCCTGAGATGGGAGGCAGCAGGAAGTAGAAGAGGACTGCGCTCAAAAGCGAGCTGCAGCTACAGAGCAAAGCATCCCAATCACGGCGCAGCTTGCCACATCAGTGCGGCCGCAGCCACTTTTAGCCCTCTTGTACAAATGGAGTTCCCAATCTATGTGTACTCTCTTCCGAACCAAAAAGAGTCCCCAAAATATGTGATTGATATGTTTGTCGATTTGTATTTCCTTTTTGTGGCATGCCGCTGGACTCTATCAGTACATTTCGCGGTCCCAAACGCGCTTCTCCAGGCTGTGCTAAGTGAAGTGAAGTTGCATTTTTTTGTGTTTGCAGCCTGTGGTAGTGCAGTTACGGATGCCACAGCTGTCGAAAGCATTCCATTGGCGAATTTCGAAGCTTCCAGGTTTTCACTCTTTTCTATTTGCAGCCTGAATTAGTGTTTAGGGTTTAGGGTTGAGGCGGTGCGAGGGATATGCGGACGCCGGCTGGTTCCTGGACCTGCCGGCGTTTACGGACGCGCCAGCAGCTTACACCTTTCGCTCTTGCGAAGCTTCAGCAACGTTGCGTTGTTGCTCGTGTGCAGCCTACGGCGGTGGAAGGTGTACGCGGACGCCGGCTGGTTCCTGGACCTGCCGGCTTTCACGGACCCGGCACAGCGCCCAATGCGCGCGATCGCGCAGGCGCTGCAGCTGGGGTACAATGCCACCTTCGATGCGACGTGCATGTCGCAGCTGCAGCCCGGCCAGGTGGGCTAGTGTCTGCCTCCGCCGTCACTTTTGCTTCCACCGTTTCATGATCGGAGTCGCCTTGACGCGACCTGCATGTCGCAGCTGGAGCCGTCCGAGCGTGAAGCCCTTTTCTGTGGTTTTTTCCTTTGCATGCATATGTGAAATCCGTCTGCAATGCGCCCACGGTCCGTCTGTGCACAATGTGCAACCGGCATGCAATCAAGGAGTACTCCATGGTCGGTATGCACCCCTGTTTGTACATATACCTGTTTGTACATATAGCTATTTGTACATATACCCTGTTTGTGCATATACCTGTTTGCACATATACCCTGTCCCACCGCCACCTGCAGCCGCACGGATTTTTTTCCCCTAAAACCGGTTAAACTATTCTGTCTTATTAGCAAACTATAAAAACAGTCAACCCTCTGTGCGGTTTCGTGCGCGCCAGGCGTGGGGCTGCTTCTTCGCGCAGTACTGGTGGGACCGTTTCCCGCTGCCGCTCTTCGTCGGCGAGTACCTGTACGACTCCGCCAACCTTGGTGCGTCTCTCAACTCCCCGCTACCAGTGAAGCATCATACGCGTCTGGATAGGGGGCGGGCGCAGCCGCCTGCTGTTCCTTCGTCCTCTGGGCTGCGCTATGCATTGTTTGGACATCCTCTTGCTTGACTGGCTGGCCGGCGGCGTGCTGCAGACGACCGCCCCGCGACGCAGTCGCAGTGTCGCCAGTGGTGGCGACGTCACTCTCAGCAGCTGCCGAGAGAGCACGCTGCGGAACCAGCATGCGCACAGGCGCGTCGCGCCAGGTGCTGGCAAGGCTTAGGGCTTGCAAGGCCAGCCGTGAGGCGTCCGCTTGGGCTCTGTTTGCCACTTGGCTGCCGAAACAGTCACATACGACCCCGAGCTGTGATGCCCTGCAGATATACAACACAAACAACAACAAATAATAAATAATAGATAATAAATAATAACAGTTATAGGGACGGCGGACAGGACCGGTTCCGATCGGCGCTGACGGCTAGCCTGAAGGTCTCAAACCCACCCACCCCCAGAGCCAGTGACGACACCTCCCCCCAGCATGCCTCGCATGCTCTCCTGCACTGCAACCCTGTTTGCTGAGAGGGTTTTTGTGCTGCGTGTGTCATCGCAGCATTCGACTACGCGCGGGGACCCGCGGATGCGGACGCCTTCCGCGCCGCGATGATGACCAGTCTCCAGGGAGCCGCCAACGCGACGGAGCTGGCCGTCCCCGGCACGCCGGCGGCGGCGGCCGGCGGCGGCGGCGGCGGCGGCACAGCGGAAGTGGCCCTGGCCGCCGCCGCCGGCGGCCCGGTCAGGCGGCTCGCGGCAGCGGCGCGACGACTGCCCGGCCGGCGGCAGCTGGCCGCCACTGCGGCGCGCGTGACCCCAGGCCAGGTGCAGCAAGCTGGTCCACTGCCTCTCTGGTGGTGCACATCTCCAGCTGTCTGTTTGAGTCAGTTCCTGTGCGCCTCACTGGCGAGGCACTCTTTCTTTCAATGCCATGTTGAAGAACATCGACGCCGAAAGCGTACCAGTCTTCTGACCCATTCCCACACTTGTCCGGCAGCTGAACGGCGTGGGGGGCAGCCAGCCACCTTTGGCATTCTCAGGCTCGCTGCCTGCAAGAGGCAATTGAATAGCTGACGCATTCACTCTGTCCTGCGCCGCAGCTGCCTCTGGCGTTCTCAGGCTTGCTGCCTGCAAGAGACAACTGAACAGCTGACGCTGTCACTTCATCCCGCCCCGCAGCTGAACCGCTTGGGGGCGGGCCAGCCGCCGTCGGCGCTCTCCCAGGCGTGGTGATTGCAGGAGCGAAACTCCATGCAGACGCTGACGTCTCCCCTTCCTGCGCCGCAGCAGCTGAACCGCTTGGGGGCGGGCCAGCCGCCGTCGGCGCTCTCCCAGGCGTGGTGATTGCAGGAGCGAAACTCCATGCAGACGCTGACGTCTCCCCTTCCTGCGCCGCAGCAGCTGAACCGCTTGGGGGCAGGCCAGCCGCCGTCAGTGTTCTCACAGGCCTGCCGCCTCCACGAGGTCATCGACGGTGACACGTTCTTTGCCGCCCGCGTCGGCAACACATACCTGTCCAGGGCAGTGCCTCTCTGGTTCCTCAACAACACGCGCTATGAGGTGGGCTGTCATGGAGTGTCACGGATGGAGTGTCACGGAATCGCAATACATGGGTTTCTCGTCGCCGCATCGGCAACGTACACCTGCCCGGGGCAGTGCCGTTGTGATTACTCAACTCCGCACTTCCTGTGGAGTTGTTGGAAGTGCACGTGATATGGCATTCAAGCGAGTGTGCAGTCATGTGCGCAAGGCTGCCTGTTGCCCTGACACAAAGGAGCCTGGAAAACCCGACACCTGCCGCTCCTGCGGCTGCGCGGCGGAAAGTTTGGCGGACTGGGGTCATGCCCATGGCCACACCAGCTTTTAGACTCGCGGCAGCCTCATGTGCAAGAACGATCTCACATCTTGACCTACGTTGTCGCCTGAATAGGAGCTGGATTCCTATCCCATGGTGCGTAGCAATGACGAGTGCACGGCGTTGCCGTCGCCGGGGCAGCCGATCCCGAAGGCGTCCGCGCCTGCGTCGGCGCCGGTGCCGACGGCGCATGCCGCCTCCCTCGGCCTGGTGCCGGCAGACTTGCTGCCGTCAATTGCGCCCGGCCCTGCCACCACAGGGTGGGCAGTCACATGAACATATGAAAAGGACTGCAGGGAGTTCTCATAGCATCGGACCTTGGTGGACTCGCTGCCGTCCAGGGTGGGCGTGTCTGCAGAAGGTCCAGACAGCGAGCTTCGATTGCATGATTGGCTTTTCGTTCATTGCCGTATTGCGCCGGCGGGGCTCTTTTGACTGCATTGCTGTGCGGTCAGCATCGGCAGCGTGTCTGTTGACAAGCGTGCCAGCCATGCCGAGTATCTCACAGGGCCGGTAGTGCTGTTGATGTACATGTCCTCATAAGCAGCGGACAGTGCCTGGGTTTAGGGTTTTAACTCGTGTGCTGCCGACCTTTCCAGTGTGCATGCCGGCCTTGGTGACCCACTCACTCGCTCGGATATCACCTCAGCACACTGAAAATCTTGCACGAAGAATTCATTTTCATGAAAAAAAATCGAAAAAAGTTTTCTTGCTGCAAAAACCGCTGAGGAGTTGTGTCCCCGCGCCCTTGCAGCAGCGACGGCAGCCCCCCGGCCGGCAGCCTCAACATGGGCGGCCCGGCAGCACGCAGCCCGCCCGCCGGCGACCCTTCTGCCGGCGGCCAGCCGGCGGCCAATCCAGCGCCGGCGCCCCGCGCCGGCAGCGTCGCCCCCATCAGCATCCAGGGCTCCGCCACGGTACCTGCGCCGGCGGTCGCGCCCCAGGCGGCGGCCGCGATGGCGCATACCGTGGGCGCCGGCGGCCTGCTGGTGCCCGCGTGCGCCGCCGTCGCCGCCGCAGCGGCTGCTCTGTGATGGTCGCGAGCTGCCCCCTGCGCCCCAGGCGGCATCTGTGACAGCGCCCGCCGGCGGCGGCACCGTGCTGCTGCTATATCTAAATACAATCGTGATACTAAATTCAATTGAATAATGTGCGCCGTTGCCGCAGCGGCGGCGGCGGTGTTGATGTCAGAGCTGCAGGCGGGACGGCAGCGGGCGAGAACGACAAGCTTTTCATCATGCAATCGTCATGTACACACTCAAAAGAGCGCGCAACAGGATGGTGTCGGTACAGTAGTGGCTGTGTGACCGAGCGGTGGAGCGCCCTGAGCCTGGCCCAATCTCTGTGTTCGAACCTACATTAGGTACTCGGGAACTGCTTCCGCTTATTTTTGCTTGGTCTTCTGTGTCATTTTGAGCATTCTTCAGCTAGGCACCCAGCGATTCGGCAAGGAACAGCCTTTTCGGTGTGTGTATGTGTGTGTGTGTGTGTGGG
>JAABUL010000867.1_pt1 | contig 62625 bp, 64 predicted proteins | sample 5559151 | NCBI WGS metagenome assembly JAABUL01 (sample SAMN10711876, study PRJNA513368) | rock metagenome | isolation source: Antarctica rocks | place: Antarctica: Victoria Land, Pudding Butte sud
CGATCAAACGAGAAACCCGCTGCCGAACCGCCGCCTCGGACAACCCAACCGCCGCGGCGATGGCCGCGTACGGACGCCGACCGTCCTGCTGCAACTGCTCGATGATCGCCTTCGACACCTCATCCAGGGCGGCAGTAGCCGGGCCCCGGCCGCTGAAGCCGCCGTCGCCGTCCACCGATGACGCAGTGCTGGACCTGGGCATGACAACGATGATGCCCGACTCCCGAGCCGACGGCAAGCGAATCAGTCGAGGAAATCGATAAAGAACACGGAAAGCCTTGCCAAATACGGTTCGAACTGCGCTAACCGTAGGACTAACTGGAAAAGACGGGAGTACGCATGACTATGCCAACACCGGTCGGGCGACCAGCAAGCGGATCCGGCGTCGCGGCGCCGGACGCACCCGGGACAGCCGTTCACAAGGGCCTCAAAGCCGGGTCCCTGGGGCTGGTCAGCAGCGTCGTGGTCGGCATGGCCTCCACGGCTCCGGCCTACTCCCTGGCCGCCAGCCTGGGCATCGTGGTGGCAACCGCCGACATCAAGGCACCCGCCATCATGCTGTTGGCGTTCGTGCCGATGTACTTCATCGCCGTGGCGTACAAGGAGCTGAACCAGGCGGAACCCGACTGCGGCACCACATTTACCTGGGCCAGTCGAGCGTTCGGTCCCGTCGTCGGCTGGATGGGCGGCTGGGGCATCATCGCCGCCGACATCATCGTGATGGCCAACCTGGCGCAGATCGCCGGCGCCTACTCCTTCACCCTGCTCAGCGACCTGGGATGGTCCAGCGCCGGTGACCTCGCGACCAGCACCCTGTGGTCGACGGTCGCCGGAGTGCTGTGGATCATGATCATGACCTATATCTGTTATCGCGGCATCGAAATCTCGGCTCGGTTGCAGTACGCCCTGCTCAGCATCGAAGTCCTCGTCCTCATCGCCATGTCCGTGGTGGCGCTGGTGAGGGTGTACAGCGGACACGGAGTTAACGTCTCAGTCCGGCCATCGTTCGCCTGGCTGATCCCGTGGGGTTCGGGCATGTCGGTCGGCTCGGTGGTGGCCCCAGCCGTGCTGGCCGCCGTATTCATCTACTGGGGTTGGGACACCGCGGTGGCCACCAACGAAGAAGCCGACGATCCGGGAAGAACCCCCGGTAGGGCGGCCGTCATCTCCACCGTTCTGCTGTTGGTCACCTACGTGCTGGTGTCCGTATCGTTGATCGCCTTCGCCGGAACCGGCACCAAGGGCATCGGGCTGGCAAATCCGAGCAATGCCGGGAACGTCTTCGCAGGCATCGTCGGTGCTGTTCGGCTCGAGCGCACTGGGCAAGATCGGATTGGCGTTGTTGTCGATCTCGGTGCTCAGCTCCGCCGCCTCCTCCACCCAAACCACCATCCTTCCGACGGCGCGAACGGCTCTGGCGATGGCCGCGTACAAAGCCATCCCGGCGAAGTTCGCGCGAATCCACCGCAGATACCTCACCCCGACCTGGGCGACCATCGGGATGGGAATCGCATCCATAGCCTTCTACCTGCTGATCACGGCGGTCAGCCCACACCTGTTGCTGGCATTGATCGGGTCGATCGGACTGCAGATCGCGTTCTACTACGGACTGACGGGTTTCGCCTGCGTATGGTTCTACCGTCGCACGCTGACCAGCAGCCCTCGGCATTTCCTGATGCGAGGCGTCGTGCCGCTGCTCGGCGGAATCTTTCTGTTCGTGATGTTCATCTACGCGCTGGTGCAATACGCGAAACCGACCAACCTGGTCGATGCCGACGGCAACAACATCACCATCTTCGGCATCGGCGCAGTCGCCGTCGTCGGCGTACTGGCACTGCTCCTCGGCCTCGTCCTACTCGCCGTGCAACGAAGCGTTTCGCCGTCCTTCTTCCGCGGTAGAACGCTGCCCAAACGGTCCGCGGACCTGGTCCTGATCGGCACCCAGGACGAAGCCGTATTCAGCACCCTGCCCGGATCCGGTGAACAAGCAACCGTCATCGCACCGGACCTGTCGAACCTGCCGGCCGGATACGTCGCCATCGACCCCGAAACCGGAAAGGAATACCGCAAGACCTAGCAGCGCGACGGCGGTGCCGCCGGTGCCGGAGATGCGGGGCGCCGCAGCTTGACCAACGGGCAGGAGAAGCTGGGCCCCGCGGGTGTCAGGGCTCTGCCTGCGGCCCGGGCGCGCCGACCTCGTCAGTTGTCGAGTCAGGACCCCGCGAGGTACTCGCATCATCGCGTGCCAGGCGGATCAACACGTCGGTGAGTTTTGCCAGCGTTTCGTGGTGCGCCGCGGAGGTGTTCACTGCGTCATCCTGCAGGGGGGTGCTCCCCCCTGCTCGTCATCGCGCTCACACCGCCCCAACCGGGATGTGTCGCCGAGTCGAGTGCCAGCTCGTCGCGGACCAGCCGCTCCTCGGTCAGTCGCTCGTGATGGGAACTGGGAGTGGTGGAGTCGCCCAGAGCGCAGATCGGACACGCCGACGACGCGGGTGGCTACCGGTGATCGCCGGCGGCAACGGCCGCTGCAGTCTTCTGCGGTGCGGCCGGAGCGTCGTACTGTCCGATGATTCGCTGGCGAATCGTTCCGATTCCCTCGATGCGGCTGACCAGCTCATCGCCCGGCTGCAGGAATCGCGGCGGTGTCCTGCTCGACCCGATACCTGACGGCGTTCCGGTGAAGATGATGTCGCCCGGGAACAGGGGTGTGATGTGGGACAGCCAGGCCACCAGGGTCGGGACGGAGAACACCATTCCCGCAGTCCGGTCGAGCTGCATCTTCTCCCCGGTCAGTGTGCAGCCGATCTCCAGGTCGTCGGCATTGTCGAACTCGTCGGGCGTCACCAGAATCGGACCGGTGGGACCGAATCCCGCGAACGACTTCGCCAGGCCGAACTGAGGTGCCGGACCGGAATGCTGCAGGACCCGCTCGGACAGGTCCTGTCCGACCGTGAGACCGGCCACCACCGCCCAGGCCTGTTGCTCGTCGATTCGATAGGCGTGCGCGCCGATGACCGCGACCAACTCGACCTCCCAGTCCACCTTGCCGCGCGGGATGCTCAGCTCCTGGTTCGGTCCCACGATGCACGACGCGAACTTGGTGAAGACCACGGGTGAGGTCGGGAGGTCGAATCCGGACTCCAGCGCGTGTTCGGCGTAGTTGAGCCCGATCGCGAACACCTGCCGAGGATGCGAGCTGGGTGCACCGACGTGCTCGTCGGTGAGCCAGGAGGGCTCGTCGACGACGGGTTGCGAGCCGTACTCGGCGTCGGCCCAGGCACGGAACGTCGCCCACTGGTCGAATACCGCAGCGGGCTCGGGGCCGAATTTGCCGTTGCTCGCCTCCCAGACGTCGATCGGCTGTTCACCGTGGGCAAGGACAACACGTCCGGACAGGGTCGCGATTCTCATCGATCACTCCAAATCTTGTTGGTCCGCCGGCGCTGGGACGGCGCGCGCTGATCGCGCTGACCGCTGCCCACCGTCGTCGGGTGTCTGGTCCATACAGGTGCTTGCCGTGAACGGCGGTACGACAGCCCGCGTCATGACGGGTTTGGCTGTGACTGCGGATCAGCGAGCCGGAACAGGAGTGGGCGTCGGCGCGGCGTTGGCGACTGTGGGTCGCGGCCGCGGTTTCGACACGCACGATGACATCAGTTGAGCAAGTGCCTCGCCGTCCGGGGCGGAGCCGAACACATACCAATCCGGCCTGACGATGACTGCGTGACAGGAATTGTCGGCGAACCAGCGTTCGTAGGTGCCGCCGACGTCGGTGATTTCCGTGACCAGGCCGGTGCCGACGTGTCCCGAGAGAGCCACTACCGTCCCTCGCGTCGAGCGCCACCTGGCGAGGTCCTCCTGGTCGAGGGCATCGAGCGCATCTGCGTCACGAACGAGCAGGACCCAACCGCGGCCGGCGACATCGTCGAACCGCTGCGGCTGTGCTGAGCCTTGCGTGACCCAGCCCTGCGGGAAGAGCTCTCCTCTGGCGTGGTCGTCCGGCGAGGCGGGTGCCAGGAAACCGTCCAGATACCCGGGGAACCGGAAACCCTGGGGCCGTTCGCCGCTGCGCTTGCGGCGGAGCAGCTCGTCGTCGCGCAATTTCGCTGCCCGCTCGTCGCGGATCGTCTGGAGCCGACCGAGCTCCACTGCGCGCTCGGTGATGGCGCGCACATGCGGAGATCGCTCGGCGGCGTACGTGTCGAGCAGTTCCGCGCCGTATTCGCCGTTCAGGATCAGGTCGAGCTTCCACGCCAGGTTGTGGGCGTCCCGGAACCCCGAGCACATCCCCTGCCCGAGGAAGGGCGGCATCTGGTGCGCCGCGTCCCCGGCGAGGACGACGTTGTCCTGATTCCAGCTCTGAGCGACGGTCGATCGGAACGTGTAGGGCGCGACCCTGATCAACTCGGCGTCGTCGGGGGTGATCCAAGGGGACACTCGACGCCAGACGTCGTCGACGTTGACGTCCGCAGCGGACGGCACCGCTTGATCGAGCATGAACGAGAACCGGTGGTGATGCGGGCCTATCGACACAACGGACGTCGGCTGCGCAGGATCGCCGAACTGCTGGGCCATGGGCAGGTCGAGTTCGCGCTTCAGCCGGAAGTCGCACACCAGCCACGGCTCCTGGAAACCATAGTCGTCCATCGAAATACCAAGGCCCGACCGGATCTGGCTGTTGCCGCCGTCGCACCCGACGGCGAAACGGGCGGTGTAGGAACCGGTCTGGGCACCCGGAGTGTCCACGACCCGCCCCAACTCGTCCGCGGTACGCGCGACGACCTCGACACCACCGTCGGTCTGCCGGAACTCGGTGACCGCGTACCCGCGGACGATGTCGATGCTCGGTGTTCGGCGGCACAGGGCGTCGAGTTCGCTCTCGAGCACAGGCTGGAACATCATGTTGAACTCCGGCCAGCCGGATCGACCGAAGTCGGAGAATTCGTGGCGGATCAGCACGTCGCCGTCGGCATTGCACCAGTCGTAGGTGCGCTGGGTCCTGGTGCCGACGGCGACCGATTCGGCGATCCCCAGCTTCTGCAGCAACCGCATCGCGTCGTCGTCGAAAGTCGCGGCCCGTGGCAGGTTGAACAAGCCGCGGTAACGCTCGATGACGGCGACGCGGTGTCCCTGCTGACCGAGCAGGGCGCTCAATGCCATGCCGGTCGGGCCGAATCCGATGACCAAGACGTCGTAGTCCGTGACGGACCTGTCGTTACTTCTCACTCGCCGGCCGTCAGGATCGGGGCCTTCATGGCCTCGGGGATGAGCGGCCGTTCCTCCAGGGCGGGTGATGCCCACGCGGCGACCGGCAGCTCTTCGGCGTCCGGGTCGTGGTCCCAGAAATAGGGAGTGTCGGCCAGGTCGTCCATCTCGGAGTAGTAGTACTCCGAGAACGCTCCGGCGGGATCCTTCAGGTACCAGAAGTAGTTCGCGGACGCGGCATGGCGGCCGAGCCCCCAGGCGTGCCGTTCCGGGTGATTCTCGATCATCTGTGAGCCGCCGTAACCGATCTCGTCGACGTCACGCACCTTCCACGCCGCGTGGTGGAGCAGCGTCATCGGGGCGGGCAGCACGACGATGTTGTGGTGGTCGGTCTCGAACCTCATGAAGGCCCCACCGATCACGTAGTCGCTGAGCCGCATGCCGAGCCCGTCGATGAAGAACTGCTGAGCCCGCTTCACATCGGTGCATCCGATGGCCACGTGACCCAGCCGCAGCGGCCGGATGGGCTCCCGCTGGACCAGTTCACTGCGGTTGGCTGAGGTCGGTGCGCTCGGCGGGGGCTCTTTCGGCAGTCGCTCGGCGACGGTGATCCGCACGAGCACTCCGCTCGCCGGCTCCATCGCCTCCAGGGCCGCCGAGGTGCGGGTCGATTCGACGCCCAGGCCGGTGAGTCGTCCGGCGATCGCCTGGAGGTCGCTTTCATCGTCCGCGCCGATGGTGATCTCGACGACGCGGGGGGAATCGCCGGCGCGGAGGACGAGCTGCTCGCCGCCGACCACGGTGGAGAACCTTCCTGGGCCGGTCTCCTCGAGTCCGAACTCGCGGAAGAAGGTCCGCGTCAGAGGTAGGTTCGGCACCTCTCGGACGAGTTGCATCACGCGGTGAATCGGCATTTTGACTCCTTTGTCTGCGGGGCGTTGAGGTCAGCCGCCAAGCGAAGGATTTGGGTGGTCAGTACGCAGCGACCGGTTCGTCGATCTCGTTGATCTCCTCCGGGCGGCCGGCGAAGTGCATGACGTGCTTGGTCTCCTGGAACTCAGCCAGTCCGCCGGGTCCGCCGAGGCGGCCGAGGCCCGAGGATTTGAATCCACCCTCCTCGAAGGCGTCGACGACCTGACCCCAGTTGTTGATCCATACCGTGCCGGCCTTGAGCCCCGACGTCATGCGCATCGAGGTTCCGATGCTGCTGGTCCAGACGGATGCGGCCAGGCCGTACTTCGTGGCATTGGCGCGTGAAAGGGCGTCCGCCTCGTTGGTGAAGGTCTCCAGGGTTGCAACCGGTCCGAAAATCTCATCCTGGATCAGCCGGGACGAGACGTCATTGACCTCGATGAGCACAGGCTTGTAGAAGGCGCCCGGACCCTCGACGGCGCCGCCCCTCACGACGAACTCGAACTCGCCGGCCGCGTGGGCATCAGTGAGCAGCTTGTCGACCCGGGCCGTCGCGGCCTTGTCGATCATCGGTCCCATGTGGCTCGACGGGTCGGCCGCCGGCCCAGGCTGGACGCCTTCGAGCGCGGCTGCGAGCTGGGTGCGCAACCGATCGGCGATGCCAGCCTGGACGAGGATCCGGCTGCCGGTCATGCAGAACTGGCCGGCGAAGGTGGTGATGCCGTGCAGCAGCGTCGGGACGACCACGTTGAGATCGGCGTCGTTGAACACGATCATCGGGGTCTTGCCGCCGAGTTCGAGGGAGACCCGCTTGAGCAGCGGCGCGGCGTCGGCCATGATCTGCGCCCCGACGACCGTGCTGCCGGTGTAGGACACGACGTCGGTGTCGGGCGAGCTGACCAGTTCGCGGGCGCCGTCGTTGGCGGACTCGGTAAAAATGTTGAGCACGCCGGACGGTAGCGACGGCACTGCGAGGAGCTGCGTCATGAGGTTGCCGGCCAGGGCAGTCTGGCCTGGCATCTTGACGACCACGGTGCAGCCGGCGGCCAGCGCCGGGGCGATGGAGCGGATGGCCAGGATCACCGGCGAGTTCCAGGGAGTGATGACCGCGGCGACACCGACCGGCTCCTTCAGCAGCATGGAGACCACGCCATCGCGTACCTCGGACGCGTGACCGAGATCGGTCAGCGCCTGCGCTGCGTGATAGCGCAGGCGGGGCCCGCACAGTGATGCTTCGAATGTCGCCTCGGGCCTGATTTTGCCGTTCTCGGCCATCAGCGCCTGGATGACGTCTTCGACGTGTTCATCCATGGCGTCGGCCATCTCGTTGAGGACCTTCGCGCGCAGCTCGCGATTCTTGGCCCAGTCGCCGCCGTCGAAGGCTTTGCGTGCGGCCGCGATGGCATCACGGGCCACCGCGAGGTCGGCGTTGTAGAACTGGCCGAGCACCTTGCCGGTCGCGGGGTCGGTGGATTCGGCCACCGAACCGGTCGCCTGCCAGGCGCCGCCGTAGAAATGCTGGGCGGTTCCGGCTTCGGCTGCGAAGGTCGTCATCGTCGTGCTCCTGGAGTGGGGGACCTCGTTGGCCCGTTGCGGAGATGAAATTGTGGTGGAGCAGAGCCTGCGAGTCAGATGATCAAAGGTCACCGCTGCGCGTGAGTGCGTCCCCTCCAGGTTTCCGACGAGTGTTGACGCTTCCTGGTGGGGCCGGCGAACGCTGTGAGGCACAGCCAACTGCTTCTCGAGGTAGTCTTCGCACCTTCACCATTGGTAGGTGCGTTCACCAATAGTGACCTGGGCGGTGCTACCTGTCAAGCCCCCTGGCGGACATCGTCGCCCTGTTCAGCGGAATATGCGCCCAGGTGAGAAGACGTACGCCTCTGGAGCCAGGAATGACGGCGAGGATGACGGGGTCGGGAACTCTCGCCAGGGCATTGCATCGGAGGCCGGTCCTCGGCGTGCTCTGAGCGTCTGTCCAGCGGTGCTCGAGACCGTTGACACCCCACTCGACCCGGTGCATGATAGTGAATTTATCCCCTTATGATGAAATTCTTGTTCGATCCCGTTGGGCCGCCGCGACACCGATGTCAAAGAGCACGTGAATTGTCCGAGGAAACAACGCCCATCAGCCCAGCGACACATACCGGTCGGGTCGCGGTCATCACCGGCGCCGCCGGCGGTTTCGGGACAGCCATCGCGACAGAACTCGCCCGACGGGGCGCCGACATCATCGCGGTCGACATGAATCCGGCAGATCGGACAGTAGAACTCGTCCGCCAGGAGGGTCGCCGGGCCTTGGCGCTGCAGGCGGACATTTCGGCGCCCGAAGGCGTCGACTCGATCACGGAAGAGATGCTGGCATTCAGTGGCCGAGTAGACATTCTGATCAACAACGCGGGTATCTTCCCGTTTCGGGACATCTGGGAGCTGGATTACGCCGAGTGGAAGCGAATTCAGGCAATCAATCTCGATTCGCAGTTTCTCATGGCCAAGGCAGTAATGGGGTCGATGCGGGACAACGGGTGGGGACGAATTGTCAATCTGGCGTCGAATTCACTGGGGCTGGCCGTTCCCGACATGGTTCCTTACATGGCGGCCAAGGGCGGGGTGGTCGGATTCACCCGCGCCCTGGCAACAGACCTGGCCCCACACGGCATCACTGTCAACGCGGTTTGCCCGACGGCATCCAAGACACCGGGCGGTGAACAGTTCATCGGCTCGGAGGTGCTCGGGGTGGTCGCCAATATGCAGGCCATCAAGCGTGTCGGAGTCGCCGCCGACATCGTCGGGACGGTCTGCTTCCTGTCCAGCGCGGACTCAGCCTTCATGACCGGCCAGACCCTCGTGTCCGACGGCGGCCTCATGCGCGTCTGACGATACAACGCTAGAAAATCAGGCGACCACCAGAGGTTTGCAGGGGTTGATGGCGCCTGGGTTCGGGTAGGACATCGAAGTCTCACCGCTCGATCGTCGCTGAGCCAGGAGTAGCCGCGATGCGAGAACCGTTGTGGACGAACGCAGAACGACAACAGGAGAGAGCAGAATCCCGTGATGGATGCAGCTGTGTTGACCGAAGTGGGAGGGCGGCCCGAATTCGCCCAATTCCAGGATCCGGTGGCGCGGGACGGATGCGTTGTCGTCCAGGTCGCCGCAGCCGGAGTGAACCACCTCGACATCGCGAAGGCGTCCGGCGGTTTCTACCTCGGGCCGCCCACCGTGCCATCCGCATTGGGCAGCGACGGGGTCGGCCGCCTCGCCGATGGTCGGCGCTTGTTCTTCGATACCACCGTGGCACCGTTCGGGGCCTGGGCCCAGCAGAGCCTGGTTCCTGAGGCCAGCCTGCTGGCGGTGTCCGATGGGGTCGACGATGCCGTGGCCGCCGCACTGGGCAATGCTGTTCGGGCAGCGTGGTTGTCGCTGGACTGGCGAGCCCGCCTGCAACCCGGCGAGTGTGTGGTCGTGCTCGGCGCCACCGGCGCAATGGGCAGTGCAGCCGTGCAGATTGCGAAGATTCTCGGCGCGAAGCGTGTGGTCGGCGTCGATGTCGATGAGGTCCGTCTGGCCGAATTGCAGGGTGCCGATGCCACCGTGTCTTGAGCAGCGGGGACGATTTCGTGGCAGGTCTCCAAGACGCGACCGGCGGCGGAGCGGATGTCATCATCGACCCGCTGTGGGGTGAGCCGGCGCTGGCCGCGATGAAAGCCGCGCGACACGGCGCCCGCCATATTCAGATCGGCACCATGGCCGGCATGGACCTCGCATTACCCGCGGCAGCAGTGCGGTCAAAGGCCATCGACTTGCTCGGCTTCGCCATTATCCACGCGCCACTACCTGTGCGTAAGGATGCGGATCTCCAGATGACCGAGCACGCCGCCAGTGGCAACCTCACCGTCAACCTGGAACGGGTGCCACTACGAGACATCGCGGCCGGTTGGGACCGTCAAAAGGCAGGCGCCGGCACCAAACTGGTACTCATCCCCTGAAAACCGTTGTGCGGTCCAGGGTGCGACGGTCATCCAGTCGGCCGGAGGTGGGCGCTGGCGGGACTGCGACTATGCCGTTTTCCTAAATGTCAGCGTCCAGCGGCGAAATGGCGGGTAACGCCTGCATGCTGAAGTCGCCGGCCGCGACGCTTTCCGGAAATCCAATTCGCGATGAACACGTCACGCGCCGCCGCGACTCGTCTCCGAGGGCGCCGGTGATCACGGTGGCAGACCCCGCCGAGCGCGACGCTGATCGCCAGGGTCACAAGGATCTTTCCCGGATCCGACACGGCCCACTGCTTGCGCCCCGGCGCTGACGCAGACAGCGTCCGGTCCACACCGATCTCGGCGGCGGCGGCGACCAGCCTTCAGTCTGGAACACCTCACCCACCAGCACGGGGCACGATCTGGGAATAGGCCTCGACGGTTCGGACCTGACAGTGCTCACCGTGCTGGCGGCTCGGGCGAAGCCTGACATGGTTCGCACCTGCCGGCCTTGTGTGATCAGACCGTGCTCAGCCGGTCCACAACTTCGTGTAGGTCCGCCCGACGTCGGGGTAGCCCGCGTAGCCATGTGTCGTGTCGAAGGTGAAGTCTTTCTGCTCCAGAATTTGCATCGGAGTGTCGCCCGCCAGCTCTCCCCCGGTCGGCTTCCCTCCGAGGATGAGCCGCGCCGCCACATCGACGCTCGTCCAGATCGCCACTTGCAGGTCGATCCCGAGACCGGCCGTCAGGGTCCCGGCCTTGATGTCGCCAAGGGTGCTGGGGGTGGGCGCGAAACCGATACTGGTCAGACCCGTGATCCCGGCCGCATCAAGGGCCGCCGGTAGACCGGCGGCGATCTCGGCGCTGGCGAACACCGTGACAGTGGTACCGGGATGGGACTGCAGGTCGGTCACGACTGTGCTGGGCGCCTTGGTGCCGAATGTCAGGAGTCCGATATCGCTGGTGCGGAACTTGCAGGATGAGCAGATCTTTGCGAGCTCAGTCTTAAAGGCGTCTGCCATCGGCGTCGGGAAGGTCAGCTCCGGAACGCTGTAGAACACGACGTTGGCGGCAGCGCCCTTGCGAGCGACGACCCAATCGGCCATCAGCCGACCGGCGCGACACTAGTCGTCGCCATAACTCCCTCAGGACGTCAATGTCAGATGGGTGTCGCAATGGATGTCGTAGTGAAGCCGTGGCGCTGCAAGGGCTCAGGCCTCTGAGGTGTTTCACAGTAATTCACTTATGCGGAGTGTATTCCACAGTAATGAAACCATCGGGCGATGCTGTCGGGGCTCCGATGGCGAGCACGCAGTGCCAGCCGGGCGAGCGCAACTGTCCGTTGGGTGGCCAGTGGCTGCCTCCCCTTCTTCAGCCGAATGGGGAACTGGCCGGGCAGGAATGGGCCTCGGATAAATGGGCGTGGCGCACAGGCTCCCGAAAGCAAACCAGGGAACGGTGCCGGATTGACCGGCGAGCACAACGCATACCGTCAACCACTGGAAAGTGCCCCGTCGCCCGGGACCATCGTGAAGCCGATCGGGGCGGCCAATTCACCAGCGGGGTCATTGTCCGAACAGCTCGTCCCATTCGTCGATCCGCATTCGGGGGACGAAGACCGAAAACTTCTGCTTCAGTGGTTTCCGACCGGTGTGGGCGGATTACTTCCCTCGGCCACTGCGGCGAGCCGCTCGAGCGAAGCATGAAGCTTGTCGTCGGTGGTCGCCCGCGCCCGAGCGAGACGCCTCTCATCGGTCAGCTGGGACCAGTCGTAGGTGTGGGTGACGCGGGTGCGGGACCCGTTCAGGGGCTCGAGTTCCCACCGCCATAGGTGCCCTGGCTGCGGTTGGCCCGGCTCGGCGGGCCGCCACGCGATGCGCCGGCCCTCGTCGAACTCGACGACGTGGTTCTCGCGCACCGCGCCGTCACCGGTGAGCGTCATGGTGAACACCTCACCGAGGTTGCGGACCCGCTGTCCGGCGGCTGCCTCGGCCAGGTTGTCGTTACCATCCCAGCCAGGCTGTAGGGCCGGGTCGGCGATGAGCTCGAAGACCCGTTCGGTGCCAGCCATGATCTCGCGGCTCGCCATTGCCACCCGGGAGACATCACCGTCATTGGTCATGACCAACATTCAAGCACCAGGTCACAGGAGGGGCGCGAACCGTGCCGAACGTGCAGAGCCGGCACGTTCTACTCGCCGATCCGACACCGAATCTGCACCGCGCAGGAATCGTCGAACCAGATGCTCAGCGACTGCATGCGGCCCCTACTGTGAGGGCATGACGAACAAGATCGCCCTGATCACCGGGGCCAACAAGGGAATCGGGTACGAGACAGCGCGGCAGCTCGGCGCGTTGGGCATGACTGTGCTTGTCGGCGCGCGCGAGGAAACGCGGGGCCAGGAAGCCGCACGCCTATTGAGGCACGACGGCGCCGACTCTCGTTTCGTCCAGCTCGATGTCACCGATGAAAAGTCCGTCCGGCATGCTGCGGCGTGGATCGAAGCGGAATATGGTCGCCTCGATGTGCTGATCAACAACGCTGGCACAGCCACCCTTGCGCGCCGTCGGACCCTGCCGAGTGAAACCTCGCTCGCGGACATGCGGGCCGTGTACGAGGTCAACGTCTTCGGGATGGTCGCTGTGATCAACGCGATGCTGCCGTTGCTGCGTCGCGGCGAGGCTGGGCGGATCGTCAACGTGTCCAGTGAAGTGGGCTCGATCTCGTCCCAGACCGATCCCGGCTGTCCGTTGAGCCAGATGCCGGCGTCGGCGCAGTACCCCTCGTCCAAGACGGCGGTCAACATGCTCACCGCGATGTACGCCAAAGAACTGCGCGACACCCCTATAAAGGTCAACGCCGCGAACCCTGGTTTCACCGCGACCGACTTCAACGACCACCGCGGCTTCCGCACGGCCGCCCAGGGAGCCGAACCCAGCGTCCATCTGGCCACCCTGCCCGCCGACGGCCCATCCGGAATTCTCTGGGGACACATCTGGACCACCGGAGGTGACGGAGACGGCGGTTACGGCATCCTTGCCTGGTGACCACACGCAAAGCCGTTACCAGCGATCAGGCCCCGGTCGCTCTTGGCCCCTACAGCCAGGCCATCGTCGCGGGCGGGTTCGTATTCTGCTCAGGCACTGCCGGGATCGACCCGGCTACCGGGATCGCGTCAGACGACATCACTGAACAGACCGAGCAGGCTTTGCGCAACGTTGCCGCGATCCTGGAGGCAGCTGGTGCGTCGATGGCCGACCTGGTCAAGACGACGATCTTCTACAGCTCGGTCGAGGATTTCGCGACCATCAATGCCGTCTACGCCCGCCACATGCCCGATCCGCCTCCGGCCCGCTCGGCGCCCGCCAACGTTCAACTTCCGCGGGGTTTGAAGATTTCGATCGAGGCGATTGCGGTGCTACCACCGGCAACCGACTGATGTCAGCAGGCGCTTCGAGGCCGACTGAAGCGCTAGAAGCAGCCCGGGTCATCATGCTGCGAAGAGCCGATGCCGGCCACGTCGGCCTGTCAGCTGGGGTATCGCGCGGCGGTTGGCGCATCCGAAGAGTTCACGCGGCGTTCCTCACCCGACCGCTGTGCGCTCCGGTGGGGCTGATGTGGATGGTTGCCCCGGCGAGCCGGCGGACGTCGGCGAGCAGGTGTTGTTCGGCGTGGTGGGCCAGATCGTGCGCCTGGCCGACGGACAGCGCTGGGTCCACGGTGACGTCGGCTTCGGCGCGCAGGGTGTGCCCGATCCACCGGATCCGCAGCTCGCGGACGCCGGTGACCCCATCGACGGTCAACATCGCGGCGGTGGCCTGATCGACCAGACCTGGGTCGACGGCGTCCATCAGCCTTGCACCGACCTGCCGGACCGCGGACCGCAGCACGCCCAGGATGGCCACGGTGATGAGCAAACCGACGACGGGGTCGGCCCACCGCCAGCCGACCGCGACGCCGCCGGCGCCGAGCAGCACCGCGAGGCTGGTGAACCCGTCGGTCCGAGCATGCAGACCGTCGGCGACCAGAGCGGCGGAACCGATCTGCCGGCCGACGCGGATCCGATAGCGGGCGACGATCTCGTTGCCCACAAATCCGACCAGGCCGGCGGCGGCCACGGCCCAGAGGTAGTGCACCTGCTGCGGGTGCAGCAGCCGGTAGATCGCCTCGTAGGCGGCCAGCACACTGGACAGCAGCATCATCGCGATGACGAACAGGCCGCCGATGTCCTCGGCGCGGCCGTATCCGTAGGTGTATTTCTTCGTCGGTGGCCGGCGGACCAGGGTGAACGCGATCAGCAACGGCACTGCGGTCAACGCGTCGGCGACGTTGTGCAGGGTGTCGCCCAGCAGCGCGATCGACCCGGAGATGATGACCACGATGAGTTGCAGCAGGGCGGTGACGCCCAGGCCGATGAGGCTGATGATCAGGGCCCGGCGTCCGGCGCTGTCGGCTTCCAACGCATCGTCGATCTGATCGGCGGTGTCGTGTGAGTGACCGCCGACGGCACCGGAGACGGCGTGCCGGAGCCGGCCCCACCAGCCTTGTTCGTCGTGGGAGTGACCGTGCTCGGCATCATGATCGTGGGAGTGACCGTGCTCGCTATCGTGGCCGTGAGCGTGGTGGGAGTGCCCGTGGTCCTGCGCTGCGGGTGGCTGATCGCTCGCGTGGTCAGGGTGATGGTCGGCGTCGACGGAGAGGTCGTAGTGGGGATGGTCGTGGTCAAGAGGGTGGGCCATGGCATGCACCTTCTGCCTTTGCGGAATCAGACCTGCCCATCGTAACATCATCTGCGCATCCGTGAATATGAGAAGTCGTGGGCTTAAGATCAGGCAATGTCAGCCTCGTCGCCCCGGACCGTCCGACCCACCGAATCGGGCCAGCACCCGGGCGAGCCGACTGGCGCACAGGTCGAGGCTGCGGTCGTGTCTTTCGCGATGCTCGCCGACCCGACCAGGGTCAGGATCCTGTGGGCGCTGCGCACCGGCACGTCAGATGTCGCGACGCTGGCCGCCGCTGCTGGTTGCCGGCCGACGGTGGCCAGCCAGCACCTGTCCAAGCTTCGCTTGGCCGGTCTGGTGCAGGGTAACCGCGCCGGCCGTCAGGTCTTCTATCAACTACGTGGCGCCCATGTCCGGAATCTTTTGCAGGAGGCCATGTTCCACGCCGATCACCAGCTGACCGGTGAACCGATCCACGATTGACTCGGACGAGAAGATAACTCCGAAGCGGAGCTGCGACCTACAGGGTCGATTCGGGCGCCTGATCTTCCGGCACTGCGGTCGTGGTGGTGATCCGTGGGCAGCCCGAGTGGAATTCACCGGCTCAGCGGAGCCGATCTGTCCGCTTCGTCGTCCGCGAGATTTGTTTCACTGGAACCGATGTCGCCCAACCGAACGTGTTCGGCGTGATACACCGCCTCGTCCAGCAGGCTGGCGACGTGATTGTCGTACAGCGAGTAGGTGATGCTGCGTCCGTTGCGCTGGGTGGCGACCAGGCCCATCGCTCGGAGCAGGCGCAATTGGTGGGAGACCGCCGACTGTTCCATGCGGACGGCTTCGGTGAGCTCGCCGACGTTGGCCGGCGCTTGCCGCAGCTGAGACAGGATCATCAATCGGCTGGGTGCCGTCAAGGCCTGCAGGGTCGCTGCGACGGCCGTGGCGCTGGCGATGGTCAGCCGCGCCGGTGGCGCCTCGCGCCCACCCGTCCCATGTCCCACCTGGTCATCGTAGTACCCGAGTGACGATGACTACTGATAGATGAATACGTGTTCATTCTTGTGTAGCCTCGCCAGGGGCAGTTCCCCGTCGGGCACTGCAGCGCTCGCGGAGAGGCCTACCGATGTCATCAACGTTGTCGAGCCCGGCAACCAGAACCGCAGCGCCCGCTGGGCCGGCTCGTGCCCATCGCCTGGGCGGCATGCTGACCTTGCCGGAGGTGCGGTGGGCGGCCTTGGCCACTGCGCTGTTCGCCGTCGGCGGGACATCCCAGCTGCTGGACGCACCGGCCGCGGTGTATTGGGCGTTGTACCTGGCGTGTTATGCCGCCGGCGGCTGGGAGCCGGCGCTGGCCGGGCTGAAGGCGCTGCGGAACAGGACGCTCGATGTCGACCTGTTGATGATCGTCGCCGCGATCGTGGCCGCCGCGATCGGGCAGGTGCTGGACGGCGCCTTGCTCATCGTCATCTTCTCGACCTCCGGCGCGCTGGAGGCTTTTCGCCACCAGGCGCACCCAGGACTCGGTGAAGGCACTGCTGGATCTGGCGCCGGAGCGGGCCACCCGGCTGTTCGACGGCGGGGCCGAGGAACTGGTGGATACTGCGGATCTCGAGGTCGGCGACCTCATCCTGGTGCGGCCCGGTGAGCGTATCGGGGCCGATGGGCACGTCGTCGACGGGGCCTCGGATGTCGATCAGGCCACCATCACCGGCGAAGGGCTCCCGGTCGTCAAGGAACCAGGCGACGAAGTGTTCGCCGGCACCCTGAACGGGACCGGCGCGCTGCAGGTCCGCGTGGCCCGCCTGACCGAAGAGTCGGTCGTGGCCAGGATCGTCGCCATGGTCGACGAGGCGTCGGCCACCAAGGCCACGACGCAGCTGTTCATCGAGAAGGTGGAGCAGCGGTACTCACTGCTGATGGTGACGGCGACGCTGGCGTTGTTCTTCATCCCGCTCGCCCTGCATGGGGCGCTGCAGCCGACCTTGTTGCGGGCCATCACTTCATGATCGTCGCCTCGCCGTGCGCTGTGGTCCTGGCGACCATGCCTCCGCTGCTGTCGGCGATCGCCAACGCGGGGCGGCACGGGGTGCTGGTGAAGTCGGCGGTGGTGATGGAGCAACTCGGCCTCTCCGACATTGTGGCGTTCGACAAGACCGGCACCCTGACCGAGGGCACCCCTCGGGTCACCGAAGTGCACGTCCTGCCCGAGGCGTCCATCAGCCAGGATCAGCTGCTGCGACTGGCGGCCGGAGCCGAACGGCCCAGCGAACATCCACTGGCGGCGGCGATCGTCCGCGCCGCCCACGATCGCGGCCTCACAATCCCCGCAGCGCGGGACTTCTCGTCCGCTCCGGGACGTGGTGTCAGCGCCACCGTGGAGGGCCTGGGCGTGCATGTCAGTTCGCCGACAGTGCTCGCCGACCTGTCGCTGGGGGGTGGGGCGATCGCCGCGCGGGCAGCGACCGTAGTGGCAGCGGCGCAGGATCAGGGCCGCACCGCCGTGGTGGTGGTGGATCATCGACCGGTCGGTGTGCTGGCACTGGCCGATCGGCTCCGCACCGACGCCACCGACACCGTCGCGCAGCTGCGCCAGTTGACCGGCACCGCCCCGGTACTGCTGACCGGCGACAACGCCTCCGTCGACCGGCGACTGGGCACCGAGGTGGGAATCACCGACGTACGGGCCGAACTGCTACCGGCCGACAAGGTGACCGCCGTGCGAGCCATGCAACAGCAGGGCTCCCGGGTGCTGCTGGTCGGCGACGGTGTCAACGACGCACCAGCCATGGCCGCCGCCCACCTCGGCGTGGCGATGGGCCGCCACGGATCGGACCTCGCGTTGGAAACCGCGGACGCGGTGATCGTCAGGGACGAGTTGTCCACCGTTCCGAAGGTCGTCGAACTCGCAAAAGTGGTGGTGGCCTACCTCATCATCGCCGGCGTCATCATCGCCGGGCTGGTCATCTGGGACCTGGTCGGCACCCTCCCACTGCCATTGGGCGTGGCCGGTCACGAAGGATCCACCGTCATCGTCGGACTCAACGGTTTGCGGTTGCTCCGCAAGGCCGCCTGGCGTCGCGCCGGTTCTTCCACCGCACCGGTCATCTCGACGGCGAGGACGAACGAGTGAGTGGCCGCCGCGCCTCGGATCCTCGGTCGATCCGGTCGGCGTTCACCCTGGATTCCTCTGGACCGACGGTCACCGTGTGCCGCGACTGCTGCTGCGGCACTACCAGTAAGCACCCGGATGTCGATCATGACGGTCAGCTGCGAGCTCTGCGCACCGGTATCCAAGGGGCCGGCCAGGTAAAGGTCAGCAAGTGCCTCGACGCCTGTGAACGGTCCAACGTCGTCGTGGTGACTCCGTCGCCGGCCGGTCGTCGGGCCGGGGCCCGGCCGGTGTGGCTTGAGGGCGTGCTCGACGAGGAAGCTACGGCTCAGGTAGTGCAATGGGCGACCGCCGGCGGTCCAGGGGTCAGTGATCCGCCCGGACTGCTGGATCTGCAGGCCTTCACACCCTCCCGGCGCGCCAGACAAGCCGCACGACAATGAATGATCTGGGTCAGCTGGCTCGGTTAGCGACGCCCACCCTTCGTCGCAGGTTGCAGATAACGTCGAACCGGCACTTCATTCGTATTGTGAGAATGCACAGTTCTGGGGAGTATTGCCCGAATGCTCCACTCGCGGCCACCGCGTCATCAGGTGAATTTCCACAGTGACTGGCGCGGTTCTTTTCGAGCTATCTGGCCCTTTTAAGGGTTCTTCTGTTCATTTCCGTTGGTTGTATCTGGTTGACCGATTCGGTGCGGCCGTGGACAGGCCGTGCTCGATCGCAGCCAGAATCACGCGATCGCAGCCAGAATCACCTGGGTGTGCGCGACGATGGATTACTGGCAGTTGACGAACGAGGGCTGCACCAGGATGGAGGCACAAAGAACGCACCCGCCATGATCCACCACGAACCTGAATGTCGAAGCTCCTGACCACCAGGGCCAGGGGTGCACCTCGCCGTACACACTCGGCCACTCACCGCCCTCTCCGTCGCCCGGCCGGCCCGGCTGGGACCGCGCGGCGACGCTCGTGAGTCGAGGTAGGTGAGGCTTCTACGGTGCGCTGGTGCCGCGTTCGGTCTCCTGCTCCACCAACGCCTCCAGATCGGTGAGCCGATCCATTCCGCGCACGGCCTGCCGCATCCGGTGGTTTGCAGTGAATTCAGCACGGTTCCGATGCAGAAAGGCCCAATAGCCCGCGGTGAAAGGGCAGGCGTTATCGCCGACCCGGACTTTCGGGTTGTATCGGCAACCGCCACAGAAGTCACTCATCCGGTCGATGTATGCACCGCCACCGGCATAGGGCTTCGTTGCCATGATTCCGCCGTCCGCGTATTGGGACATGCCGACGATATTCGGCACCATCACCCAGTCGTATCCGTCGACGAAGGCGCGATGAAACCAATCCGTCAGAGCCGACGGGTCCCAGCCGCGCTGCAGTGCGTAGTTTCCGAGCACCATCAACCTGGGGATGTGATGAACCCACCCGTGATCGGCGAGATTGCCCAGAACGGTGGACAGACATCGAGCCTGCACCGCGTCGGATTCTAGTTCGGCGAACCAATCCGGTAGCGGAGTTGTTGCCTGCAACTGGTTGCGACGCCGATAGCTGTCGTCCTGGTGCCAGTAGAGATTCCAGACGTAGTCCCGCCAGCCGATGAGCTGCCGGATAAAACCTTCGGCCGAGGAAATGCGTATCCGCCCTTGTCGATATCCCTGCTCGACCTCGGTGACGAGTTCCAGCGGATGTACAAATCCCAAATTCTGCGCCGCGGACATCAGCGAATGCGCCATCCACGGATCACCGGAAAGCATTGCATCTTCGTACGGACCGAAGGTGTCAAGGCGCTCGGCCAGAAAGTGCTTGAACGCGGCGAGCGCTTCTGTGCGGGTGGCCGCAAATCGACGAGGGCCGTCGTTGCCGATGAAGCGGACGTCGCCGTCGCGCTCCCACTTGTCCAGATCGCGGCGAACCTCCTCGTCGATCTCGTCCTCGACGGGCCACAACGGCTCGGGGATGCCGAGAGACCCGGAGCGAGGCGCCCGTCCCCGATTGTCGGCGTCGAAGTTCCACCGTCCCGCCGTCGGCTCGTCACCATCCATCAGCACGCTGAGCCGCCGTCTGTTCTCACGGTAGAAATCCTCCATGAGCAGGCGGTGTGAGCCGCGCGAATCCACCCAGCTACCGAACTCGTCCATGCTGGTGGCGAAACCACGCGCCGGCAGCACCTCGACCTCAGGCATGCTCCGCACCAACGCCAGCGCAGCGCGGCTGGCGGGGTGGCAGACGGTCAGTGGGCCCTGCGCAGCGGGTCGATACCTGTCGGAAACCACGTATTCACAGCGATCGCCGAGCTCTGCCGCTCGGTGCCGCATCGCCGAAAGAACCAGGTGGGCTTTCTGCCGGTGGAATCGCCGTCGCCGGAAGACACCGCGAGATTCGATGATCAGCGCGGATTGGTTCTGGTCATCGAGAAAGTGAGGTCCGAGCTGGTCACCGAACAGCCACCTGCGGCTGGTGCGATCTCCGGGCTCGGCCCACTGTTGAAGTTCCACCATTGCTGAATACCCCCTGTGCCGGTGGGTATTCGGTGCGGCCTACGCATTCGACACCGAAGTCCAGAGCGCAGGTTGTGAATTCCCACGGGTATTCGCACGGTTCTGGCTGAGCAGTCTGGCACGATTCGGGCGCTTGGATTCCAGCGAATCGGCGTGCAAACCTCCACAGCCAGAACCGGGTCGCCGAACCGCTGGTCACTCAGGGATCGACCTACTCGTGGCGTAGTCCAGCGATGAGCAGACGCGCCATGCGATGGGCGTCGTAGCCGGAGTCGCCGTCGATGCCGACGCAGAGGTTACCGACGGCCCGCATGAGTTCCAGGGCGTCGATGTCCGCGTGGATCTCGCCGTTTCGTGCAGCGGCGTCGAGCAACTCTGCGCAGACGGGTACGAGGCGGTCGAGGAAGTAGGTGTGCAGGGCTTCGAAGCCGCTCTGGTCGGAGCGCATCACCGCGGCAAGTCCGTGTTTGGTGGCCAGGAATGCGACGAAGAGGTCGATCCACTGGGACAGCGCCTGGTAGGGCGATTCGGTGCTCCCGAGCAGGGTTGGGGCGGCCGCGGCGCAGGTGTCGACCTGGCGGCGGTAGACGGCGATGATCAGCTCGGCCCGGGTGGGGAAGTGGCGGTAGATCGTGCCCATCCCCACTCCGGCCTTGGCGGCGATATCGCGAACTGGTGCTTGGACACCCAAGGTGCGGAAGACCTCGGCGGCCGCGTCGAGCAGCGTCTGTTCATTGCGTCGAGCATCGGCCCGCTTTCGCGGTGACGCCGGCTCGGCCGGATCGACCCCGACCGTCATTCCGCACCGCCCTTCCAGACGCTCTTGCTAATCGGAGCCGTGCTCCGTATGTTGAAAAGGAGCGTTGCTCCGGTACTCATGATGTCAGAGTCGGAAGCCGCGCGACTCCCCATCCACCAGCAATAGGAGGCAACTTCATGGAATACCGCACCTTGGGCCGCACTGGCGTGCAGGTCAGCTCGCTCGTGCTCGGCGCGATGAACTTCGGCGCGATCGGGCGCACCACCCAGGCCGAGGTGGCCGCGATCGTCGACGTCGCGCTCGAGGGCGGCATCAACATGATCGACACCGCCGACTTCTATGGGAACGGCGAGTCGGAGGAGATGGTCGGCAAGGCCGTCGCCGGGCGCCGTGACGACATCGTGTTGGCGACAAAGGCGGTCTTGCCCATGAGTGCGGAGCGCAACCACCGGGGTAAGTTCGCGCCGCTGGCTGGTGACCGAGTTGGACAACAGCCTGCGCCGCTTGGGGGTGGACCACGTCGACCTCTTTCAGGTTCATCGATGGGACCCGACGACCAGTGATGAGGAGACACTGTCGGCGCTGACAGATCTGCAGCGCGCCGGCAAGATCCGGTATTTCGGTTCATCGACGTTCCCGGCGTATCGCATCGTGCAGGCCCAATGGGCCGCGAGGGAACACCATCTGAGCCGCTACGTCGCCGAGCAGCCCAGCTATTCGATCCTGCAGCGTGGCGTCGAGACGCACGTCCTGCCCGTCACGCAGGAGTACCGAATGGGTGTGCTGGTGTGGAGTCCGCTGGCCTCGGGCTGGCTGTCGGGGGCGATCCGCGAAGGCCGCGAAATCAGCACCAGCCGCTCGAGGACGATGCCGCAGCGCTTCGACCTGTCCGTGCCGGCCAACCGTACGCGGCTCGATGCCGTCGAGCAGCTCGCGACGATTGCCGACGACGCCGGCCTGACCATGATTCAACTCGCGCTCGCCTTCGTGACGGCACACCCGGCCGTGACCAGCGCGATCATCGGCCCGCGAACGATGGACCATCTGCGCTCGCAGCTGGCCGCCGCGGACACCGTACTTTCGCAGGACATCCTCGATGCGGTCGATGATGTCGTCGCGCCAGGCGTCGACCTTGCGCCCGAGGAAAAGATCGACACACCACCGTCCCTTCTCGACTCGTCACTGCGACGCCGTCGATGACCGGATCGACCGGCGTCAGTTTCGGGATCATGACAGCGCCCTCGCAGGTCGAGTACCGCGACGTTCTGGGGGTCTGGCAGCAGGCGGACACGATCGAGCAGATCGAACACGCGTGGCTGTTCGACCACCTGATGCCGATCTTCGGTGATCCGAACGGACCGACCTTCGAAGGCTGGTCGCTGCTGACCGCCCTGGCCGCGCAGACCCAGCGGCTGCGCGTCGGGCTGCTGGTGACGAGCAACCGCATCCGACCGCCGGCGTTGCTCGCCAAAATCGCCGCCACCGTCGACATCGTTTCCGACGGGCGACTCGACTTCGGTATCGGCGCGGGCTCTCGACCCAGCGTGCCGATCGCCCGGCGCGAATACGACGCGCACGGCCTGCCCTACCCCGACGCGGCGCACGCGGTGGGCAGCCTCGCCGAGGCATGCACGATCATCACCCGGCTGTGGACCTCGGACGAACCGTTCGACTTCCACGGCACCTACCACCAGCTCACCGGCGCGCTGTGCAACCCCAAACCGGTCCAGCGACCACACCCACCCATCGTGATCGGCGGCCGGTCCACCGCAACACTGCGCGTGGTCGCCGAGCACGCCGACATCTGGAACATCCCGGGCGGCGACATCGCCGACATGATCGGCCGCAGCGGACTACTCGACCGCTTCTGCGCCGAGATCGGACGCGACCCCAGCGCGATCACCCGGTCGGTCGCCCTTCCTGTTTCCTACCACCATCCCGGCGACACACTGCACGCGATCGCAGCAGCGGTCGACGCCGGCTTCAAGCACATCATTCTGATGTTGCCGGCGCCCTATCCCGACAACGTCGCCCGCTGGGTCACCGACGAGCTCATTACGCCGTCGCCGTCGAGCTAGTTAGTTGTGGAGTCATCGGATGAAGATGGCTCCGACGCTCGGCACACCGTTGAACCGCATTGCGGTGGTGTGCCCGGCGGTTCGGCCGGCGGCCGAGCCGGCTCCCAGGCTGAGCGCTATCCGCGCGAGCCAGCTTCCCCCGCCGACCGTTGAAATAAGCACCGTCCGGCCGGACGCAAATGGTGTTCGCACCGGGTCTTCGATTCTCGACGTCTGAAGTGCAGCGAGCCGTTGGAATATTCTCGACTCCTGTTTCATACCAGATGGTCTCGCTGCTACCAGCTGGGATCGCGGCCCTGACGCTCGTGCAGGACCAATTGCGCCACTTCGGCTGTTGCGCTCACCGCTATCTCCCTCGGGGTCTCGCCGCCCCTCATGCGGGACCCGGGCACGGCCGCAGCCCCACTGCTGCACATCCATGTCGGACGCTGCGGACGACGAAGTTCTGACAGCGGTGCGGTGCGGGGCCGCCATTCACCGTAGGCATTGCGGCGTAGGGCCGCGAGACCAGGGTGCTGCGAGGAGGAGCTGCGGACAAGTGGCTCGATCTTTCTTCGCGCGACCTCTTGACGTGCCGGTATGCCGCCAGCTATACATAGCAGCACATAAGTGTCTCTGCACATAGGAGTGCATGATGGGATTCGAGTATGTGCTGCTGGGTCTGCTGGCGATGCGCCCTTACAGCGGATATGACCTGCGTAAGTGGATGGAAATCGAGGGTCAGTTCCTGCGTTCCCGGGCTCATCACAGCCAGATCTACCGACTCCTGGGTCGGATGGTCACCGATGGTTGGGTGGAGTTCGAGGTCGACCCTAGGGTGGGCCGGCCGGACGCCAAGGTGTACCGGTTGACCACGGCCGGCCGTCAGGTGTTGTTGGAGTGGGCCCGCTCGCCCTACGAGCCGACCAGCCGGTTCCAGGACGCGGACTTCACCGCCCGACTCACCTTCGCCGCTGCCGTGGACCGGGACGCCGCCCTGGCACTGATCAAAACCGAGCTGGCCTACCGCCGCGAGCAGATCGCCAGGGGCAGGAGCCGGGATCGCACTCTTGCGTTCCAGGACCCGGTACCGGAGATCGACACCGAACGAACGACCGCGATCTTCGAATGGGCCCACCGGTATGGCGCGGCGGCGGTCGATGCCTGGATGGCCTGGCTGGAACAGACGCAGCAGCACCTGGAAGCCGAAAACTACGGGACTGAAGGAGTCGTGTCATGAGGGCGATCATGGTGATGTTCGACAGTTTGAACCGCCGCTTTCTTCCCCCGTACGGGTCGAACTGGGTGCACGCCCCGAACTTCGAGCGGCTGGCTGCCCGGTCGGTGACGTTCGACAACTGCTACGCCGGCAGCATGCCGTGCATGCCGGCGCGGCGGGAAATGCATTCGGGGCGGTACAACTTCCTGCACCGCTCGTGGGGCCCGCTGGAACCGTTCGACGACTCCGTCCCGGAGATGCTCAAGACGTCCGGTGTCTACACGCATCTGGTCACCGATCATCACCACTACTGGGAGGACGGCGGCGCCACCTTCCACAACCGGTTCAACACCTATGAGTTTTTCCGTGGCCAGGAGGGTGACGCGTGGAAGGGTGAGGTCGCCGACCCCCAGATTCCTGATGGCCCGCGGGTGATTCGGCACGGGTTGTGGCGGCAGGACTGGATCAACCGGACCTACCTGACCGAGGAAGCGGACCATCCGCAGACCCGGGTGTTCGACGCCGGCCTGGAGTTTCTGGGCACCAATGAGAGTCAGGACAATTGGTTCCTGCAGCTCGAATGCTTCGATCCGCACGAGCCGTTCTTTTCCTACGCCGACTACAAGAAGCACTACCAGGGCGAAGACGACTATCAGGGGCCGCATTTCGACTGGCCTGACTACAAGAAGGTCGACGAGGCACCTGAAGTCGTGGGTCACGCCCGGGACGAGTATGCGGCTCTTTTGAGCATGTGTGACGCGTCGCTCGGGCGGGTGATGGACTTCATGGACGCCCACGACATGTGGCAGGACACCTTGTTGGTGGTGTGCACCGACCACGGCTTCCTGCTCGGCGAGCACGGCTGGTGGGGCAAGAATGTGCAGCCCTGGTACGACGAGAACATCCACACGCCGCTGTTCATCTCAGACCCCCGCAGCCCCGCGGCGGCGGGGCAGCGCCGCGACGCGTTGGTGCAGACCATCGACTTCGGACCGACCTTGCTGGAATTCTTCGGCGTCGCGGCCACCGAACGGATGCACGGCAAAGCTCTGCGCGGGGTGGTGGCGAGCGACGAGATCGTTCATACCGCTGGACTTTTCGGATCATTCGGAGGGCATGTTAATGTCACCGACGGTCGCTTCGTATACATGCGGGCCTGCGCCACACCCGACAATGCGCCGCTGTTGGAACACACCCTGATGCCCACCCACATGAACGCCCGATTCCGTCCCGCCGAACTCGCGTCCGCGGAACTGATCCCGGCTCTGCCGTTCACCCAGGCCGCCCCGGTGCTGCGGATGCCAGGCAGCAGTATGGGGAATCCCTACACATTCGGGACGTTGCTGTTCGACTTGGAGTCCGACCCGGAGCAGCAGCACCCGCTGATCGACGACGACCTCGAGCTCCGCCTGATCGCGAAGATGTTGTCGCTGATGCGGGCCAATGACGCACCGGCCTCGCAGTACCAGCGTCTGGGCTTGCCTGAGACCGGCGATGCCGACCGTTCGCACCTGCAGGTCCGCACCCAATTCGGTCAGATCGCCCGCTCCCAAGCCCCGCTGCCGGATCCGACGCAGTTTCGAAACCAGGATCCGAGCGTCAATTCGACGGTCGGGACGTTGCTGTCGAACCCGGCGACCCGGCCGGTCGTGGAAGCAGCGTTGGCCGCAGTGCCGGCGCCGCTGCTGGCCATGCTCGCCGACATCCCACTGATCCGGCTCGCGGCTATCGACCCGCGGCTGGACGCCGGCCTGCTGCACCAACTGGACACCGGCCTGGCACTCGCGACCGCCGCAGCTGCTCCAACCGCCCTGCACTGATCCGTCTCACACTGCGCCCTGACCCGCGGGGCATCACCGGCGTCGGGGCCGGCCTTCGGCCGTCAATGAAATGCGGTCTGAATTCACTCTTGCTCTTCGGCTCAGTGGTTGCGTCGTCTACTGCGGGAACGGCGGAGTGCCCGGCTCCTTCTGTACGCCCTGTTGTGCGGCCTGCCTTGTCCTGTTGCGTCTACCCATCTATCCAAGGGAAGCCCAATGTCCGTGCCCCCGAATTCATCTCGCCGCCCTTCCATCTCCTCCACAGCTCTGGGCGATTCACCGCCGCCACCGGTGAGCGTGGTGGTGCCGCACCGCTGGCGCAAATTCGGCGCCGTCGCGCTGCCGTTGTGGGCAGACAACAACGAGGTGTCGGTCCTTTCCGTTCTGGCGCCGGTGATCATCAAGGCGTTGGCGTTGCCGACCAGTGCACTGGGTCTGCTGGTGTCGGTGAGCAAGATCATCAGCATCTTTTTCGGCCCGGTCTGGGCGTTCATCGCCCGCAAGACCAGCCGGAAGGGTGCCTTGGTCGTGTCCACCGCCCTGGTCGGCATCGGCACCGCCGCAACCGGTCTGGCGCAAAACTTCACCCAGCTGTTGCTACTGTGGTCATTGGCCGCGGTGTTCATCGCCGCGTCCCTGCCGATCGTCAGCGAGATCACCGCCGACCTGTTCGATGAGAAAACCCGCGGCCGAGCCTCCGGATACACCTGGGGTGCGGTGTCGCTGCTGGGCTCGATCGCCGGTCCGCTGATCGGGCAGCTGTCCAAGGTCCACGACGGTTGGCGCTACGGGTTTTTCATCTTCGGCGCCATCGACTTGCTGGCGGCGCTCATCGTCCTGATCGGGTTCCAAGACCCTGGGCTGGGTGCCAGCGAGCCGTCGCTGCGTTCACTGACGGCCCAGCAACGCACCGACAACGCCAAGCTGACCTGGTCCAAAGTGCAGCAGATGATTAAAATTCCGACGTTCGCGTTGATGCTGGGCCAGCGGCTGCTCAGCGGGCATCTGTTGATCGGCACGTTCGGGGTGTTGTTCCTGGTCAAGACCTACGGCTTCACCACCTCCACGGCCGCGCTGGTGACGTTGCCGTTCGGTATCGGTTACCTGGTGGGCACCATCGGCGGCGGCTTGGTCACCGATGCGCTGAACCGCCGGAATCCACGGTCCGGTCGGATCGTGGTGTTGCAGGTGGCGCAGTTCGGGTTTGCGGCCGCGGCTATCATCGGCACCCAGTTCAACTGGCATTCCATTGCTGTTTTCGCGGTGTTCTGGGCGTTGATGGGCATGATGCAGGGCATCAACCCCGGCGTGAACCGCCCCATCGTGATGGCCGTGATTCCGCCGGAACTCCGAGGCGCCGCGTTCGCGTTGATGCTGTCGGTGTTCGAAGCGTTCGCGTACGTCGTGTACAACCTGGCAGCCGGATATCTGAGCGACGCGATCGGGTTGAAAACCGTCATCCTGTTGATTCCCGGCATCCTGATGATCGTCAACGGCTTCTACTGCACCCTGCTCTATCGCACGTACCCCAAGGACGCCGCCAACCTCGCCGCCTTGATGGCCGCCAGGGAGCGGGAATCCGCCCCTACGGCCTGATTCGCTGTCCATTCCTCCACCTTGATAGGAGCCCATAGTGAGCACCGAACCTTCAACAGGCGACCTGACCGGCGAGCCCTCCACCATCCACCCGGTCGACGAGCAGAACCCGCAGCGCATTGACGAGCTGGTCGGCCGGCTGACGCTCTGTCCGCCACCTGGGATGTCGACCTGGCCCGCCGATGTGGCGCGGCGTTGGCCGTGGAAGCCCGTCGCAAAGGTGTCGATGTCGTCCTGGGACCGACCATCAATTTGCATCGCTCACCGTTGGGCGGAAGACATTTCGAAGCGTTCAGCGAAGACCCTGTGCTCACCGCCGATCTGGCCGCGGCCTACGTCACCGGAATGCAGGGTAATGGTGTTGGCGCCACCTTGAAGCACTACATCGCCAACGACTACGAGACCGACAGGTTCACCGCCAATACCGTGGTCAGCGACCGAGCCTTACGGGAGCTTACCTGTTGGCGTTCGAAAAGGCCATTGTCGAGTCGAATGCCTGGTTGGTGATGAGTGCCTACAATTCGATCAACGGGGCCACCGCCACCGAAAATGATTTGCTGGAAACGCCACTGAGTTCCGAATGGGATTTCGATGGCGTCGTGATCAGTGACTGGACCGCCGTCCGCACCGTGAACAGCGCCAGGTTCTCCCAGGACCTGGTGATGCCCGTCCCCTCCGGACCGTGGGGCCAGGCGTTGGTGGACGCGGTCCGCAGCGGCGATATCGCCGAATCGTCGGTCGATCGGAAAGTTCGCCGCCTGCTGCAACTGGCCGCCCGGGTGGGGGCACTGGACGGATTCGACGTGGCGCACCCCGACCCGGATGACCGAGGATGGCGTCGCGCTCGCCAGGTACTCTGCCGCCGACGGGACCGTGCTGGTGCACAACGCCGGCGCCCTGCCGCTGGACGCCTCCGCTTTGACCTCTGTAGCGGTGATCGGGCACAACGCCCGGTTCGCGCGAAGTCAGGGCGGTGGCAGCGCCACGGTCATCCCGGAGCGCGTCGTCTCCCCGCTGGAGGGCATCCGTGCTGCGTTGCCGGGGGCGGAGGTCACCTATTCGGTGGGCGCCGTGGTGCAGGAAGGCGTCGCCGAACTGCCATTGGCAGCAATTACCAATCCGGCAACCGGCGGACCAGGCGTGCGGGTGCGGTTTCTGCGCAAGGGCAGGGAGCTGTTCGCCGAGAACCGGCGGGCCACCGCACTCGTCTGGTTCGGCGGCGACATTCCCATTGCGGACTCCGACACCTGGAGTTGAGCACCCGATACGTCCCGGAAATCTCGGGTCCGATCGTTCTGGGGTTCGCCGCCGTCGGTATGGCCCGGATCTTCGTCGATGGCCGGTTACGCCATGAGGGCACAGTGGTTCCGGTCGGAACTGATCTGGGGGCCGCGTTCCTGTCCCCGCCTTCCAGTTCGTTCCGCCTGGAGGTCACGGCAGGAACGCCGGTCGACATCCGCATCGAATACGACATCGCCAAGCCAGGTGGCGTATTGGCCAATGCGCTCAGCTTCACATTCGGTCTGGAGCCGGACAACGCCGATCCGGACGCACTGATCGCGCAGGCTGCAGCGGCCGCGCAGGCGGCCGACGTCGCCATCGTGGTGGTGGGCACCAACAGCAAGGTCGAATCCGAAGGGTACGACCGGAACAGCCTTGACCTGCCGGGGCGGCAGGACGACCTGGTCCGGGCGGTGCTGGCCGCCAACCCCCAGACCGTGGTGGTGGTGAACTCCGGCGCACCTGTCGTCCTGCCGTGGCGCGAGCAGGTCGCTGCCATCCTGCTGACCTGGCTCGGCGGTCAGGAATACGGAAACGCCCTGGCAGACGTCCTTCTCGACGCCGGGGAGCCCGGCGGTCGGTTGCCCACCAGCTGGCCCGCCACTCAGGCCGACGTTCCGGTTCTCGAGGTCACCCCGATCGACGGGGATGTCCGCTACGACGAGGGCGTTCATATCGGATACCGCGCCTGGCTCAAGGAGGGCACTGCCCCGGCGTGGCTGTTCGGGTACGGCCTTGGTTACACCTCCTGGTCCCTCCGGTCGCTCCAGATCGACCGGAGCATCTCGGAAGGCGACCGTCTGCCAGTACGGGTTCAGGCGAGCAACACCGGACAACGACCGGGGAAGTGCGTGATTCAGGTTTACGCCAGCAGAGGCGATTCTGCGGTGGACCGTCCGGTTCGGTGGCTGGTGGGATTTGCCGTCGTACACGCAGCCGGCGGCGAAGCCGTCGACACGACGATTGACATTTCCGCTCGCGCATTCGCATTCTGGGACAATGAATGGCGTGACGAACTCGGCAGGTTCGAGCTTGCGGTGGGGACCTCGGTCTCCGAGTTGCCGCTCACCGGATCGTTCGAACTCCGCTGAACACAGACGCTGACCAGTGGACAAGCAGTGGCTTCCGGCGTCACCCAACCCGGTGTCCAGGGCCGCCAGCGCAGACTTGGGAAGACCTAACTTCCTAACTTCGTTGACAGGCTAAACTCGGTTACCACCCCGAACGGACGGTGGAATGGAAATGGATAGTTGCTGCCAGCCGACGCGGACGCACGTGGACGATCCTCAGGTGGCCGCCGCCAACCCAAATCCTCCTGAATACAGTTCATCGGGAAGCGGCCATCACGACGTCACGATCGCGGCGGGGGAGTTCGTGATGGGCGACGCCTTCGGCGAGGGCTACTCCGATGACGGCGAAGCCTTCCTGCATGAAGTCACGTTGGAGATGTTCAACATCGACGCAGCCGCCGTCACCAACGAACAGTTCGCCCGGTTCGTCGCCGCCACCGGTTACCGCACCGACGCCGAACGGTTCGACACCTCCGCGGTCTTCCATCTGGCGGTGGCCGCTGACCCGGCCGACATCCTGGGGCGGTCTCCGTCCGCGCCGTGGTGGCTGGAGGTCCGCGGCGCGGACTGGGCGCACCCCGGCGGTCGACACACCCATATCGAGGAGCTCCAGGATCATCCGGTGGTCCATGTGTCCCACGACGACGCCGTCGCCTACTGCCGCTGGGCCGGGCGGCAGCTGCCCACCGAAGCCGAATTCGAATACGCGGCCCGCGGCGGCCGCGCCGGGCAACGATTCCCGTGGGGCAACGAACTGGCCCCGCAGGGCAAGCACCGCGCCAACATCTGGCACGGAACCTTCCCCTCCATCAACACGCTGGAGGACGGGTACCTGACCACGTGCCCGGTCCGCACCTTTCCACCGAACGACTGGGGCCTGTACGAGACCAGCGGCAACGTCTGGGAATGGTGCGCCGACTGGTTCTCGCCCCGCGCCTACCAGCACTGCGCCGCGCACAACCCGCACGGGCCGGACACCGGAACGACAAGGGTGACCCGCGGCGGCTCGTACCTGTGCCACGACTCGTACTGCCACCGTTACCGGGTCGCCGCCCGCACCTCCAACACCCCCGACTCCTCCACCGGCAACTGCGGTTTCCGCACCGTCTCGGCCAAACCGGCTGCAGCACAGAACAGTTCAACAGATTCGAGTAGGCGATGAGCGACGAGAGTTCCGCACCGCGGCCGAGCGGCAGAGCCAGGTGGCGCACCTCGCCTCCGGCCTGGTCCGTGGAAGGGAACGAGCCGGACTACCGGTTCACCCTGGCCAACGAACGAACGTTCCTGGCCTGGGTGCGCACCGCGCTGGCGTTGATCGCGGGTTCGGTGGCCCTGGTGCAACTCGTCCCCTCGTTCACCGTCCCGGGCGCCCGCCGGGTCCTTGGCGTCGGAGTTGCCTTGGCGGCCGCGGCGCTGGCAGTGGTCGCCTACCGGCGGTGGGTCGGTAACGAGACCGCGATGCGCCATGCCGGCCCGCTGCCCTACAGCCGAATGCCCGCCATCGTCGCGATCCTGCTGGCCGCAGCCGCTGTCGGCGTGGCCGTCCTGGCTGCGCTGAAATGAGCGGGCCGGAATGACTGCGCCGCCGCCGGGTCTGCAGCCGGAACGCACCGCGCTGGCCTGGACCCGGACCGCCCTGGCCATGCTCGTCACCGGCACCGTGCTGCTGCGTCTGGGGGTCTCCGGCGCTACCCGTAGTTCGCTGACGGTCGCGGCCGGTGTGCTGCTGCTGCTCGCTGCGCTGCTGGCCTGGCGCACCGGCCGGCAACGGGTTTCAAGATTTGCCGTCGCCGACCCGGCCGTCACCGTTGCCGCCGCCCAGCAGGCAGCCGCCGTGATGGCGTTGGTGACGGCAACCGCTGCGATACTCACCGCAGCCACCGCGATGCTGACCTGACTGGCCGAGTCAGCGGAAGAACAGGAGAGCGATCGTGGATCAACTCCAGCGGCGTCAGTCCGTCAGGGAGCACCGCACCGCGATTTTCGGGTACGGGCGCCGCGAGCACGGGCCGGCCATGACGGTCGTCTACTACGTGATGGACGGCGACGACCTGCTGGTCTCCACGATGGCCGAACGGGGCAAGGCCAAAGCGGTTGGCCGCGATCCGCGGGTCAGCGTGGGCGTGCTGGACGAGCGCTGGCCGCTCAAATACCTGCAGGTCTACGGCACGGCCATGGTCGAGGATGATTTCGAGAATGCGGTCGATGTGCTGCGCCGGATCGTGGATCTGATGGCCGGTGGCCCGATGCCCGAGAGCACCCGGGCGGACATGGAACGGATGGCCCATGACGAGCAGCGGGTGGTGCTCCGGACCACCCCGTACGCGACGTTCGAAACGCCCCCACGGCACGTCTACAGCGCCGACGACATCGCCACGCTCACCCACACGATCAGCCAGAGCCAAGCCTGGTAGCCGCTCGGACGACCCGGTCCAGAACCGGCGTCCCAGTCGACTGACCAAGGAAATTGCGGTAGGGCGTCATGGACGGGAGATGTCACACTCGTTATTGATGACGCCCGACCCGTATTCCGGCAAGGCCACTGCCCCGAGCGCCGAGCCGGCAGCCAACCGTCGGGTCGACTTCAGCCGCCGAGGAACCGGCCGCCCGACCATGGCCGCCGTCGCAGCCCTGGCCGGCGTCAGCCTGAAAACCGTGTCCAGGGTCGTCAACGGCGAGACACCCGTCAACCCCGACACCGCTCAGCGCGTCAACGCCGCGTCCGAAGCGCTGGGATATCGCCGCAACGACGCGGCCTCAGCGCTGGCTCGGGCCCAACCTCAAGCCGGTATCGGCCTGATCATCGAGGACATCTCCGACTCGTTCTACTCCAACCTGACCCGCGGCGTCGAAGAAGTCGCACGCGCCCACGGGCACCTGGTCCTGCTCAGCTCATCGGAGGAGAACTCCGAACGTGAACGCGACACCACACTGGCCCTGGCCGCCCGCGGTGTCGCCGGAATGATCGTCGTCCCGCACTCCGACGACCACCGCTACCTCGCCCGGCAGATCAACGCCGGTCTGCACGTCGTGTTCGTCGACCGGCCACCCGCTCAACTCACGGCAGACTGCGTCCTGAGCGACAACATCCAGGGTGCCCGCCACGCGGTGCACCATCTGCTCGACCAAGGACATCAACGAGTCGGGTTCATCGGCAACGATTCCAGCGTCTACACCAGCACCAGACGTCTTCGCGGCTACCGCACGGCGCACGCCGACGCCGACATTCCCGTCGACGATCAACTCATCGTGCTCGGCCCACGCACTGAAACCGAAGCCGGCGAAGCGGTTCAACGACTGCTCACCACGGCAAACCCGCCGACCGCGCTGTTCACCCAGAACAACGTCCTGACCATGGGAGCGTGGCGAGCGGTCCGGAACAACCAGCCGCAAACGGCCCTGGTCGGTTTCGACGACTTCGCGCTCGCCGACGTTCTCGACCCACCTGTCACCGTCGTAGCCCAAGACCCCACCGGTCTGGGCCGCCGCGCAGCGGAACTGCTGTTCTCCCGGATATCCGGACAACCAGGACCCGCGCGCCGAATCGTCATCCCGACCCGACTGATCATCCGCAACTGAAGACGTCCTCCAACACCACCGCCGGTTGCTCCCCATCTGCCTTCAGGCGGTGAACGTCAGGGCGTAGATCTCCGCGTTCGCATTGTTCGGCAGCGTGATCGACTGGACGGTCCGGCCGGCGTCCAGCGCGAGGGTCGCGGCGTACAGGTTCACGGGTGGCCCGTCGACGCCCTGGCCGGACTTGATGCGGTGCGGCATGGCGATTGCGAGGATGTTGCCGTTGTGCCCCGCCGAGGAGGCCCAGTCGGTGAGCGCGAAGGGCACCATCGCAGTGGTCCCGTCGGTGTAGGTCGCCGTGACCTGCGATGTCACGTCGCCGCCATGGGCGGCGCCCAGCACGTGCAGGGTCGAGTACCTACCGGCGGGTACGGCGAGTTGCTGACCGCGAGCAGTCAGGAAGTTCATGGCGACACCACAGGGATCGGGCAGGAAGTACGGCGCACCGCCGACGGTGCGGCTGCCCGCGGGTGGAAGCAGGGCCGCGTCATAGCTCCAACCGCTGCCGTCGAAATTGCCGGCCTCAGTAGCGGCGACCGTCGCCGTGCCATCCAGGTCGGCGTCCAGCGCGAGCGCGCATCCGGCGCCGGTCCCGGCACACTTGGCGTCCTTCAGTGTCACGGTCGCGTGCCGCGTCAGGCTGCTCACCCCGGGCGCGGTGAACCGGAACGTCACCGGATAGCTACCCGCAGCGGTGCCGGCGGGGATGTGGATCGTGACCGGGGTGTCGACACCGGTCGGCAGGCCTTCCGAGCGGACGGCGAAGGTCTTCGACGCCGGGCGGCCGGTCCAGCCGGCCGGCACGCTCACCCGCTGGGTGATCAGCCGACGGTGCGGCCACTGGGCAACGACCGAGCTGGTCAGTCGAACCGTGGGCGTGCCGGTCGGTGCAACCGCCGAGGACGCCGATGCCGACAGCGTGGTCCGCCGGTCGTCCGGACCGTGCAGGGATGGCGGCGCGTCCTGGGTTTTCGTCGCCCAGCTCCCCGGCGTCGCCGACACCGTGTAGGCCAGCGAGCCGCCGTGCCGGATCGCGCTCCATGCCACCCAGCTGCGCTGGGTGGAACGGTCGTCGACCTTGGCGGCGGTGATGTAGCGGGCCGAGTCGCTGACCCCCGGGGCGGAGATGCGCAGGGTTCCGCCCTGCGTCGCGCCGTAGCGCCCGATGGTCACCGTGGTCGAGGGAAATTGCGGGGTGCTGAGCACGAAGTCGTTCGAGCCGCTCATCGTCGGGTAGATGCCCAGCGAGCTCATGACGTACCAGGAGGACATCTCGCCGAGGTCGTCGTTGCCGGTCATGCCGTCGGGGCCGGTGGTGAACAGCGTGTACGCCGCCCGGATGACGGTGGCCGTCTTGGCCGGCGCGCCCGTCCACAGATACATGTACGGCGCCAGCAGGTCCGGCTCGTTGTTCGGGTTGTAGGTGGTCTTGGCGTAGTAGTCGTACGGGGAGCTCACCCAGTCGGTGCGCGCGGTCCCGGGCGGGTCCGCAATCAGGTGGGGGTAGGCGAAGAAGTCGTCGAGCCGCTTCTCGGTGGCGGCGCGGCCGCCCAACAACGAAACCAGCCCGGTCGGGTCCTGCGGAACCAGCCAGGTGTACTGGTACGCGCCACTCTCGTGGAAGGCGTTGTCACCGCTGATCGGGTCGTACGGCGAGAGGAATTCACCATCAGCCAGCCGGGGCCGGAACTGCTTGATGCGCTGGTCCCAGAGGTTGCGGTACCACTGGCCGCGCGCAGCGAACTGTTTCGCGTCACTGCGGTGCCCGAGCCCGGCGGCCATGGTCGACAGCGCCGCGTCGGCGGCTGAGTACTCGAGCGTCGCCGACGCCGGGTGGGTGCAGTCGTTGTCACCCCCGTGGTCAGGGCAGTCCGTCCCGAGCGTGAGTCCGTAGGGGATGTAGCCGAGCTTGTCGTACTGCGCGACGCCGGCCCGCCCGTTGTACTGGGAATCGGCCGGGGCCGGCGCGGTGGCGTTCTTCTTCAGCAGTGCGTACGCCTCGTCCTCGTGGCCGGCGAGGAAGCCTTTGGACCAGAGTTCGACGAGCGTCGGCGTCACGGGGTCGCCGGTCATGATGTTCGTTTCGCTGTTGGCAAGGGCCCATCGGGGCAGCCAGCCGCCCTCGCGGCCGATCGCCAGGAAGCGAGAGCGCGTCGTCCCGCGCCACCCGCGGTGCAAGTAGTTCGAGCAGCTGGTTCTGGGTGCGGTAGGTGTCCCAGAGTGAGAAGTTCTGCCGCGGTGTGTAGTCGGTGGCCCGGTGGATCTTGTTGTCGAAGCCGTTGTAGGAACCGTCGACGTCGCCGGCGAGGTTCGGGTGCAGCATCGAATGGTAGAGCGAGGTGTAGTACGCCACCTGTCGGTCGTGGGTGCCCCCGGCGACGGTGGCGAGGGAGAGCTGCTTGTTCCAACGCGCCTTCAACGCGGCGCGGGTGGCGTCGAAGTCGTAGCCGCTGCCGGTCTCGGCCCGCAGGTTCGCCCGCGCCCCGCCGAGACCGGTGTAGGACAGCCCCACCTTGAGGGTGACCTGCGCCGCGGACGAGCCGAAGCTGACCCACGCACCCTTGTTCCCGCTGCCGTTGGCAGCGTCGCGCGCACCGCTGCTCAGGGTCGAACCGGCCCAGGTGCCGTACGAGGAGAACGGCTTGTCGAACTCGGCGGTGAAATACACGGTGTGCTGGTCGTGGCCGGCGCAGAAGCCGCCGTCGTGCACCTTGCCTTCCAGGGTGTGGTCACCGATCACCCGGATGTCGGAGTCCAGCACCGGCATGTTGGCCTGGCCCGTGTTGAACAGGACGTTGTGTGCGGTACCGGTGGGGAAGGTGTAGCGCTGCCAGCCGGTCCGGTCGGTGGCGGTCATCTCGGCGTTGATGCCGTACTTGGCCAAGCCCACCCGGTAGTAGCCCGGCGTGCTGGTCTCGTCCGCGTGCGAGAACGGGGAGGCGTATGTCGCGTAGTCGCCGGTGGTCACCGCACCGGTCGTCGGCATGATCGGCAGCTCGCCCACGACGCCGCAGCCGACCCCGGACAGGTGGGTCTGACTGAAGCCGTGGATGGAGGTGCCGTGGTAGTCGTAGCCACCCTGACCTCCGGTGTCGGGGCTGACCTGCACCATGCCGAACGGCGCACTGGCTCCCGGAAAGGTGTTGCCGAAATTCTCGGTGCCGATGAACGGATTGACCAGGCCGGTGCGGTCAACGAGGGCAGCTTGCGGTGCGGCGCCGCCTGCCGACCCCGCCGCCGCGACGGTCAGTCCGACTGCGGTGGTCAGGGCGAGCGCGATGGCGATGAGCCGCCGGCGGGCGGACGTCCCCCTGGTGCTGGTCGAGATCATCGTCGAGATCATGATTGTCCTCACCTGCGCGGGTTCAACCGAGCTTGACAGCGCTGTCACGTTCCGCGTCAGTAGTACTCGCTCACCGGCGGTCGGTCAACCCCACTCGGAGGCCCGGCGTGTCGGGATCCGTTGCACTACAGAATGTTCGATCGTGAAATCCGTTCCTGGCGGCCGGTTGACCGGGCCGCTCCGATCGACCGGTCTTCAGCACAATAACGCCGAGACCACTTGACAGCGCTGTCACTTGCGGTCAGGGTGTACCTGCCCCGGCATCGATGCCAGAGCGACGAGGAGAGTCACATGTTCGATGTGTCCGATCGGTCCGTTCGCACCTCTCGTCGTCGTGGGCTGCGGCCTGCGGTGGCCCTGCTCGTCGGCGGGGCGATGGTGCTCTCCGGCACAGCTGTGGGCTCGCCACCGGCAGGCGCCGCGCCGGCCCCGGGATCGTTCTCCACCTCGTCCGCGGCCGCCGCGCCAGCCCCGGGGTCGTTCTCCACCTCGTTCGAGGTCGGTGATCCCGCGGCGCTGGCCAGCACCGTCGAGATCGGCACCGACGGCAAGCCGGCGCGCGGCGGCGTCATGGGGGCAACCGGACACCTGCCGGGCAGCGTCATCGATTCGAACACTCCGATCGCCGCTTCGGCGGAGAACCCGCCGGCCGAGCTCGCGAAGAATTTGGCCGACGGCGACCCGGGCACCAAGTGGCTGGCGTTCGCCGCGACGGCCACCCTGACGTTCCACCTCGCCGCGCCCGTCACGGTGAACACGTACGCGCTGACCTCGGCGAGCGACGCCCCGGACCGGGACCCTGCCGCCTGGACGCTGCAGGGATCGACGGACGGCGCGTCATTCACCACGGTGGACAGCCGCTCCGCGCAGACGTGGACCGGCCGCGGAACTCGAAACAGCTACCCGATCGCGACGCCCGGCAAATTCCTCTACTACCGGCTCGTCATCAGCGCACCGCACGCCGGCACCCTGCTGCAACTGGCGGACTGGGATCTCGCCGCCCGACCCACCGGCTCGAACGACCAGCCGATGCTGACCGCGACCGGCAACGGACCGGCCAGTGGGTTGAACCTGAAGCAGAATGCCGGCTTCAACGGGCTGCACGCCTACCAGTACGCCGGGATGCAGACCGTCGCCGGCCGCGCCTACGAGACGAATGTCGTGCAGCAGCACCTGTCGGTCCGCGTGGGCCCGAAGACCCGGCTGTCCTACCGGATCATGCCCCAGTCCACGCCGGGCACCACGACCTATCCAGCGACGGATGCGGCGGTCGATCTGCACTTCACCGACGGCACGTACCTGTCACAACTGCACCCGACGGACCAGCACGGTGTTCCCCTCACCGCCTCCGGTCAGGGCGACGGCAAGATTCTCTACACCGATCAGTGGAACGCCGAGAGCAGCGACCTGGGCGACGTGGCGAACGGAAAGACCATCGATCGCATTCTTTTCGCCTACGACGACCCGGCCGCCAAGCCGGACACGAACTTCGCCGGCTGGATCGACGACGTGAAGATCGACCCGACACCGCCACAGGTGGACGCAAGTGCGCTGACCAATGTCGTCGACACCCGGCGCGGTACGAACGCGTCCGGTTCCTTCTCGCGCGGCAACAACCTGCCCGTCAGCGCCCTGCCGAACGGATTCACGTTTCTGACCCCGGTCACCGACGCGACGTCCAACAGCTGGGAGTACTACTACCAGTTTGCCAACGACACGAACAACAACCCCACGCTGCAGGGCTTCGCCGTCTCGCACGAGCCGAGCCCGTGGATGGGTGACCGGAACCAGCTGTCGGTGATGCCGTCCGCCGCCGCCACACCGACCGGCAGCCCGACCGGACGCGCGCTCGCCTTCACCCACAGCGATGAGATCGCCCGGCCCGACTACTACAAGGTCAAGTTCCTGAACGGTCTCACGACCGAGCTGTCGCCCACCGATCACGGCGCCGTCCTGCGGTTCACCTTCCCCGCCGACAGCGGCAGCCTGGTCTTCGACACCGTGGACAAGAACGGCTCCTTCGTCCTCGACCCGGCGGCCGGCACGCTGACCGGCTGGGTCGACAACGGCAGCGGGCTCTCGGTCGGGCGCAGCCGGATGTTCTTCGCCGGTACGTTCTCGACCAAGCCCACCGGCACCGGTACCGCTGCGGGTGGCAACCCCGAGACCCGCTACGCGACCTTCGCCGGCCGGACCGTCGAGCTGCGCCTGGCCACCTCGTTCATCGGCCTGGCGCAGGCACGGCACAACGCCGCGCTCGAGCTCACCGGCAGCACCTTCGACCAGATCCACTCGTCGGCGACCGCGGCCTGGCAGAAACGACTCGGCGTGGTGAGCGTGAGCGGCGAGACCGACACCCAGCGCGAGACGCTGTACTCGAGTTTGTACCGGCTGAACCTCTATCCGAACTCGCAGTTCGAGAACACCGGTAGCGCCAAGACTCCGGTCTACCGGTACGCCAGCCCGGTAGCGGCACCTCATCGCACTGCCTCGGACATCACCACCGGCGCGGCCGTCAAGGCAGGCAAGGTGTACGTCAACAACGGCTTCTGGGACACCTATCGCACGGTGTGGCCGGCCTATTCGCTGTTGTACCCGGAGGTCGCAGCCGACCTGGTTGACGGCTTCGTGCAGCAGTACCGCGACGGCGGCTGGGTGGCCCGCTGGTCCTCGCCGGGCTACGCCGATCTGATGACCGGCACCAGCAGCGACGTCGCCTTCGCCGGTGCGTATCTGCGCGGGGTTCCGCTGAAGGACCCGCTGGCGACCTTCGACGCGGGGGTGAAGAACGCCACCGTGCTGCCGGACTCCAACGGAGTGGGCCGCAAGGGCGTCGCGACCTCGATCTTCCAGAAGTTCACCGACACGAGTACCGGGGAGTCGGTCTCCTGGCAGCTGGAAGGCGACATCAACGACGCCGGCCTGGCCCAGATGGCCGCGGCGTTGATCAAGGACCCACGCACCCCGTCGTCCCGGAAGAAGGAGCTGGCCGACGATGCGGCGTACTTCGCGGACCGCGCCGGGCAGTACGTCAACCTCTTCGATCCCAGCACCGGATTCTTCCAGGGCCGCAAGGCCGACGGCTCGTTCAACCAGAGTGCGGCCACCTACGACCCGGAGTCGTGGGGCGGGGTGTACACCGAGACCGACGGCTGGAACTTTGCCTTCCACGCGCCCCAGGATGGGCAGGGCCTGGCCGATCTCTACGGCGGCCGGGCGCAGCTGGCCCAGAAGCTCGACACGTTCTTCGCCACTCCCGAGCTGGCGAACAAGCCCGGTGGATACGGCGGCGTCATCCACGAGATGGTCGAGGCGCAGGCGGTGCGCATGGGTCAGTTGGGGATGAGCAATCAGCCCTCGCACCACATCCCGTACATGTACGACTACGTCCAGCAGCCCGACAAGACGCAGGCGCTCGTCCGGCAGATTCTGCAGCGCCTCTACGTGGGCGACGAGATCGGCCAGGGCTACACCGGCGACGAGGACAACGGCGAGATGTCCTCGTGGTACATCCTTTCCTCGCTCGGCATCTATCCACTTCAGTCCGGTTCGCCGAACTGGGTGATCGGCAGCCCGCTGTTCCCGAGTGTCGTCGTGCACCGCACCAACGGCGACCTGACGATCACGGCGAAGAACAACAGCGCGTCCAACGTCTACGTGCAGTCGCTGAGCGTCAACGGCACGAAGCGCAGCTCGACGTCGGTCACCACACAGGATCTCGCCGGCAACGCACGCCTCGACTTCGTGATGGGCGCGAAACCGTCATCCTGGGGAACCGGTAAGAACGACGTCCCCGCCTCGCCGACGAAGGGCAGCGATGCGCCCACCCCCGACCAGGACGCCACCAGCCGCGGCGTCGGCTCGTTGACCGCGGCCAACGGTCAGGACGTCAGCGCGTTGACGGACAACACTTCGATGACCCAGACCACGTTCACGAACGGCATTCCCGCCCTGACGTGGACGACCGACGGCTCGTCGCAGAAAGTATCGAGCTACACGCTCACCTCCGGCTCGGCGAAGGGCGACCCGACCGGCTGGACGCTGCAGGCCTCGCAGAACGGCCGCACCTGGAAAACCGTGGACAGCCGACCCGACGAGACGTTCCCCTCGCGCGGCCAGACGCGCCCGTTCTCCGTCGCCAACCCTGGCTCCTACCGCATGTACCGGCTCGACTTCACCGGCGGCACGAAGCTGTCGCTGGCCGAGGTGGAGCTGCTCGTCAAACCCGGATCCTCTGGCACGCAGAAGCTCTCGGTGGTGCCCTCCTCCGCATCGCTGACCGGACGCACCGGCTCGACGGTGAGCGCGACCCTCGCTACTTTCGTGGCAGCCAAGAACGCCGCGGCGAGCCAGTACACCGCCTCGATCGACTGGGGTGACGGTGCCACCTCGCCGGGCACCATCACCGCCGGACAACTCAATTCCTATGCCGTGCAGGGTTCGCACTCCTACGCGAAACCCGGCTACTACCGCGTGGCGGTCAGCGTGACCGACGGTCACCGGACCGCGACCGGCTACGTGGGCATCACCGAGTCGATGTCGGCCACCGGGGGAATCGTCACCGGCTTCGACGGCACCTGCATCAGCGATGACGGTGTCAGCGGCGACTGCGACAGCGGCGGGTATTCCTACTCGCGGCAGGCGCTGGCGGCGGCCGGCGTCACGCAGGGCGAGTCGGTGGACGTCGCGGGCAGCGCGGTCAACGGATCCTCGCTGCACTTCACCCTGCCGGCCGTCGCAGCCGGCCATCCCGACAACGCCAAGGGCGACGGACAGACGATTCCGATCCGGCTGCCCGCCGACGCCAAGCGGATCGCCTTCGTCGGGACCGGCACCGAGGGCGACCAGAAAGCCACGGCCACCCTGACTTACAGCGACGGGTCCACGCAGTCCGTCCCGATGAACTTCCCCGACTGGACGCTGGGCGGCGGTGGTCAGGTGCCGGCGGGCTTCACGTCGGTCGCCGCCACGGCCTACCGATTGAACGGTGGCGCCCAGGACCCGGCCAGGCCGTACCTGTTCGCCGCGCCGGCGATCACCCTCGCGCCGGGTAAGACGCTGACCGGTGTGGTGATGCCGAAGCAGCCTGGCACCGAGAAGGACCAGGGAAGGGTGCACGTCTTCGCCATCGCCGACGACGGAACTCCGGCAGCGGCAATGAAGGTGACCGTTGCCGCGGTGTCGAAGGCGATCACCGGCGTGTCGACCACCGTTTCACTCGGCAACGTCACCGGGGGTGCGCCGGGCGCGACGCTGACGGCCCGGGTGCAGTGGGGCGACTCGACGAACACCGCCGATGCAGCCGTCTCACCCGCGGCTGTGGTGACCGGAACCCACACCTGGACGGTGCCAGGCACCTACGCCGTGCATGTCACGGTGTCGGACGGCCAGCACAGCACAACCACCGCAACCTCGGTGACCGTCGCCGACCCGGCGCAGGAATCGATCGCGATCTCGCCGGCCTCGGGAGTGCCCGGGGCGAAGATCACGGCGACCGGCATTGGATTCCGGGCCGGAGAACTGGTCTCGGTAACACTGTCGACGCCGATCTCCTCGGCCGCGAAGGTGCGGGCGGACAGGAGAGGACGCATCATCGCGACCCTCACCATCCCGCTGCGTTCGGCGGCCGGTGTCTATGCGGTGACGGCCATCGGTGAGACGTCACAGGTACCTGCCACAGCGACGGTGTCCGTGACCGATCCGTCGGCCGGCGCGGATCTGCCGCAGGTGCGTTCCACCCTCGTGCTCTCCACCAGCACCGCCACCGCCGGTGAGCGGGTGACGGCCAGCGGTACCGGATACAAGCCGAACCAGGTCGTGACCGTCACCGCGAAGACGGCCACCGGCGCGAGCGTGCGGCTCAGCAGTGTCCGGGCCAACGGAGACGGCGTCTTCACCACGACGTTCGTGGTGCCGGTGACCTCTGGCGGACTACGCACTGTCAGCACCACCAACGCAGCCTCGATCGTGACCGCACCAGCACGCACCCCGCTGTCGACGGTCAGTACCCCGCACGGCACGCGCCGCTGAGCGCGGTTGGTCGGCCGGGGTAGGGCAGTCGGCCGGGCGACGTAGCGGCGGTGCGTAGTCGGCTGGGGGCTGGCTGCGCGCCGCCGGTGGGCGGGGCCGATCGTATTTCCCACGGTCGGGGGACGTTGCTGGATACATGATCTAGACTCAGCACTGTGAACGAGACCCTCGCCGGCGTCCTCGCCGTCGTCGGCGAGCGGTGGACGCTGCTCGTCGTTCGGGAAATCACCCTGGGCCTTCGCCGGTTCGACGAGATCCAGGCGGCCACCGGAGCTCCGCGAGCGGTAGTCGCCGACCGCCTCAAGCGGCTCGGAGAAGCCGGAATCCTTCGCACCCGGGCCTACCAGGTGCCGGGGAAAAGGGCTCGGCAGGAATACATCCTGAGCGACGCCGGACTGGAACTACTGCTGGTGCTCGCAGCCCTGACCGATTGGGGTGAGCGCCATCTGGCGCCGGGTTCCGGGTCGGACGTCATCTATTGCCACCAAGGCTGCGGGCAGCGCCTGACTGCGGAATTGGTGTGTGAATGCGGCGATCACGTCGCCCGCATCGATGTGCAACGAGGTCTGGTCGCCTCGGTCAACCGTTGAAACAAGAATCGAGGAATCATGAGTCTGGCTGTGACCACCGACGAACAATTCGCGGATGATGTGCTGGGCAGCGCCATGCCGGTGCTGGTCGAATTCACCGCTCAGTGGTGCGGCCCTTGCCGCATGATCGCGCCGGTCCTGGAGAAGATCGCCGGTGAACAGCAGACCCGGCTGCGAGTTGTGACAATCGATGTCGACAAGGATCCGGCAACTGCCTCGAGGTACAAGGTGCTCGGGATGCCGACTCTTGCACTGTTCAAAAAGGGCGAGATGGTTGTTCGCATTCTCGGGGCGCGCTCGGGAAAGGCTCTTCTGAAGGAGATCGAACCGTACCTCGCGGGCTGAGCGAGATATTCGGCCGCATCAGTGCGCGCGTTGGTTGATGCGTTCGAGAAAACGGGCGACAGCACGATCACCGTTTCGAGCGCTGATTTGCCTGGTCGCGGGTGTGAGCAATCGCAAGGGGCCTCGGAAGCCGCCGATGAAGGCGAATCTCGTACCGCCGTTCTCGCTGGTCGCTGCCATGCCGCCGAGTAAGAATCTGCTTTGCATCAGGCACCAACCTGGTCGCAGCACGACATCGAAGCGTGCTCGCAGGCCGGAATGTCCAAGGGCGACGGCTACCAGCCGATCACTGTGGCTGGCGGGGGTGACTGTGATCGAGCGGAGGTCAGGGAACAACCACCGGGGCAGCTCGTTCTCGAGATCGGCAGCCACGGCCCAGACCGATTCCATCGGTGCTGCCACAAGAGTCTCGTGCATCGACGTGCCGGGTGTGGTCGCAGCGATGACCCGGAGTCGGCGAACGGCGTCGAACTCGGCGACGGGCCAGTGATGGTCGGTCATGACTGCCACTCCTTCCGAAAACTGTTGCGGGCGCGCGACAAACGCGACTTGGCGGTGCCCACGGCGACGGTCAGCAGTTGGGCGGCCTGTTGCTCGTCGACGCCCTCGACTTCGCGGAGCAGAAGGATGGCCCGGTGTTCGGGTGAGAGACGGCGCAGCACGTCGGCCACATCAACGGCGAGTTGAGGGTCGCCCGGGGTCGGCAGTTCGGTGAGTTCGGCATGTGCGCTTCGGCGCCGGGCGATGCGGATGGCTTCGCGTATCGCGATGGCTCGCACCCAGCCAAATAGCGCCTCCGGCGCGCGCAGCTGCCCCAAGTTGCGAAAGATCACGATCAGCGACTCCTGGGTGGCGTCGGCACTCTCGTCCAAAGCGATCGGGCCGCATAGCCGCCGGACGTAGGGGGATAACAGATCGAGCAGTTCACCAACGGCCATCGTGTCGCCGGCCTGCGCGGCGCAGACCAGCGCCGCTACTTGTTGCCGGTCGCGCTGGCTCGGCTCGGGCCGTCCCATTGATGCCCCCTTTCCTTCGAAGCCCGTCTTCCTATCTACGGCTAGAGAGTGCGTCGATCAGGAAAACGTTCCCTGCGACATGGATCACCCGGGACGCGCCAGGCACCGGGGAACGTTTCGCCGCTGCGCCCGCTCTTGCTGTGGCGACCACCTTTTCAACCGACCCTGGAGTAATCGTGAAGCCGATCTGTCATCAATCAGGAAGAATCCTCATGAGCAGATGCGCCCCCGCACTCCTCTGGTTCGCCTGCGCCATCCAAATGAGCTGGGTGATCATCAACAACGCGAGCCTGCATCGCTCTCCAGGACTGGATCCATCGGGGGTCATCATTCTCGCAGTCTTCACCGCATACGCGGGCGCGCACCGGCGTTGGCGCTGGCTGAGCGTTCTGGCCCGAATCCTGATGGCAGCAGAATTTCTGCTCGCCGTCTGCGACCGCTTCGGAGTCTTCGGGTCGCTTGGCACCTCGGGGGTGTCCTGGGGCGACTTCCCGCACTTCATCGACTACACCCGTTCGATGACCACATTCCTACCCGGAGGCGCCGCACCTACGCTGGCTGTGCTCGCCACCATCGCCGAGATCATTCTCGGAGTGGCACTGCTGCTCGGTCTACGGCTACAGCTCGCAGCACTCGCTGCAGCTCTGTTACTCGCCATCTACGGCACATCAATGACGATTTCGCTGCCCGCGGTGGAACAGTTCCACTACGACGTATTCGTCCTCTGCGCCGGAATGCTCACCCTGGCAACCCTTCCGCACACATTCCGCATAGCCGATTGGGCGCTGGTCAAGCTCTTGGGCCGGCCCAGCGGGAGCGTTCCTGCACGCTCTCAATTCACCGGTCCCCAGATCCGGGCCGGCCGCGAGGCGCCGCTGGAGGTTCGGGCCAGCACCCAGCCAGCGGTGCCGAGGCCGAGGTCCTGATAGATCCAGCGAACCGCCCTTGTCACGACCAGACCGGGTCTAGCAGCGCGCCGTCGGCGTGCAGGACGTCCAGGCGATGCACCTCGGGTTCGGTGCTGGGTCGGTTGCCGCCGAATGCAGCGTCGACGGCAACGTGGATCCGCTCGTCGAAGGCACGGGTACAGGCCTCCTCGGATTCCCATAGGCTCGATGAGTGACGACGTCACGAGCCCATCAGGGCCAAACGAAGGTATCGCTCGCCACGGCGACTCGAACAGGCCGCCACCACCCGCCGCGATGTGCTGACGGCGGCTCGAGAATTGTTCGTGACCAAGGGCTACAACTCCAGCACCATCGCTGAAATCGCGGAACGGGGCCGGGTTTCGGTGGACACCGTCTACGCCACCGTGGACCGCAAACCCGCGCTCCTGCGTGAGCTGGTCGAAACCGCGATCTCCGGCACGGATCAAGCAATCCCGGCGGACCACCGCGACTACGTCGCACGCATGCGCGCCGCGCGGACAGGCCACGACGCGATGACGATCTATGCGCTGGCAATCACCGGAATCCAGGAGCGTCTGGCCCCGGTGTTCCTCGCCCTGCGGGATGCCGCGAGCACAGATCGCGATTGTGCATCACTGTGGGCCGAGATTTCCGAGCGACGAGCGAAGAATATGCGTGCCATGGCAGCAGACCTACGCGCGAAAGGGGATTTGCGGGAGGATCTGACCGACGACCAGGTCGCCGACATCATCTGGAGCATGAACCCCGCGCAATACTGGGATCTACTCGTCCGAGAACGCGGGTGGACCCCGGACCAGTTCGCGGCTTGGCTGACCGACGCCTGGACCCGCCTGCTGTTACGTGCGCCCTGACCTGCGCCGGGTCGGATTCAAACGCACGGGGTCAGGGTGTCCGACCGGCCGTTGCGCTCAGCGCGTGAATCACGCCCTCGATGGAAGCGTCGGTGGTCGTGGCGTGGACGGAGAGTCGGACGCGGTCTCGATGCAGGGTGCACGAGATGCCCGCGTCGGTCAGCGCGCTGTGCACCACGGTCATCTCCTTCTCCGGCATGGTGACCGGGACGATGCCAGATCCGGTTGATCCACCGGGATCACCGTGGACGACAGCGCCGACGGCTCGTAGTTCGGCGGCCAGGCGGCCGGCGGTTTCGGCAATGCGGCCACCTATCCAGTCGATGCCCACCGATTCGACCAGGCCGAGCCCGGCCGCGAAGGCGGCTTGGTCCATCGGGGACAGGTTGGTGATGGAAAGGGCGGGTGCACCGGGCATTGTGGTGTGGACTGTGCTGTCATAGCGGACGGGTTCGGTGACTCCGGTCCAACCCACCAACAGCGGATCCCAGGACTCGGCGAGTCGATCGGAAACAGCGACAAAGCCTGTGCCCCAGCCCGAACGGAGCCACTTCTGCCCTCCGACGACGACTGCATCTGCCGCAGCCCAATCCATCGGCAACGCCCCGAATGCCTGAATCCCGTCGACGATCAACCAGCGGTCGCCGCACGCCGACCGGATCTGGCTCAGGTCGGTTCGATACCCCGTGCGAAAATCCACTGCCGACACCGATACCGCTGCAGTTCGATCGGTGACGGCCGCGGCGATTCGCTCGGCGGTGACGGCTCCCCGGCGCGGCTCGAGGAAGACGGGCCGAAGCCGTCCCGCGGCTTCCGCCCGTACCCACGGATAGATGTTCGCCGGGAATTCCTGGGCCGACACCAGAAGCTGGTCGCGCGCTGCACTGCCACGGCCGCTTCCCTTGCCCAAGGCAAAAGCAATTTGGAAAAGGCCGATGGAGGTGTTGGGGACGTACACGAGATTCGTGGCCGGAAAGCCGGCGATCGCGGCTGCCGTTGCGATGCACTGATCCTGGGCCTGCATCATGGTGTCGATGACGGCCGAGGTCGGATTCAGCAGCAGCGCCGAGGCGTCGGATCTCGCCTGGATGACCGGTCGGGACAAAGGCCCGACCCGGGCGAAATCGAGATATCCCGGCCCTTCGCCGAACGCATCGAGATACGCGCCGCGCCGCTCGGAGATGTCCGTCATCCGTTCACCCGAGCAAGGAATCGTTGGGTCCGCTCGTGCCGCGGGTGGCCGAGAACGTCGTCGGGCGTGCCTGACTCGACCACGATCCCGCCATCCATGAAGACGACCGTATCGGCCACCTCACGGGCAAAAGCGATTTCGTGGGTGACCACGATCATCGTCATCCCCTCCTCTGCGAGACCCGACATCACCTTCAGTACCTCGCCGACGAGTTCGGGATCCAGCGCCGATGTCGGCTCGTCGAACAAGATGACCTGCGGATTCATGGCGAGAGCCCGTGCGATGGCGACTCGCTGCTGCTGGCCGCCGGAAAGCCGGCCAGGATATTCACCGGCCTTGTCGGACAGGCCTACTCGATCGAGCAAGGCTAGGGCGGCCTCCTGCGCCTGTCGGCGGGGTATCCCGAGCACTTGGGTCGGCCCTTCGGTGATGTTGTCCAGAACCGTTCGGTGCGGGAACAGGTTGAACCGTTGAAACACCATGCCTATGGTTGCGCGCTGTCGAGCGATGTCCCTCTCGCGCAATTCTTTCAGCTTGCCGTCGACGATACGGAAGCCGATCGGCTTTGCGTCGACCCAGATTTCACCGTCGTCGATGGTTTCCAGATGATTGATGCACCTCAGAAACGTCGACTTCCCGGCTCCTGAGGCGCCCAGTAGAACAACCACTTCGCCTGCATGGACGGTCATGTCGATCCCCTTGAGTACCTCGAGGTGGCCGAATCGCTTGTGCACGCCCAGAGCGCTCACTACGATCTCGGCGCTGCCGGCGTCGGCTTTCATGCGTTGCTCCGGACAGTAGGAGGGGTGGTGACACCGCGACCGACCCGTCGGAGCAGGGCGCGCTGGGTGTTCTTGCCGGGACGATCGGCGGCGTTGTACTTCCGCTCCAGGAAGTACTGCCCGACGCTGGCCACGCTGACCAGCACCATGTACCAGAAGGCGGCAGCCAGCAATGTTTCGACCACGGCCAGGTTGTGGGAGGAGAGATTGTTGGCTGCCTTGATGAGTTCGACGAAGCCGATGACCGACGCGATCGACGTACCTTTCAGCATGTTGATGAAATCATTTCCGGTGGGCGGGATGATGACCCGCATGGCCTGGGGCAGGACAATTCGACTGAGCACCTTGCCCGGTGGCATGCCGATCGACTTGGCCGCTTCGGTCTGTCCCTTGTCGACACTGTTCAATCCGGCCCGAACGATCTCGGCCATGTAGGCGCTCTCGTTGAGCCCAAGACCCAGGAGCGCTGCGGTGAAAGCGGTCATCAGCACGTTGGCGGATTCGTTGACGAGGTTGAGATCGGTGAAAGGCAATCCGAGCTTGATCACCGGGAAGACGAGAGCCAAGTTGTACCAGAGGACGATCTGCAGCAGAACCGGCAGTCCCCGGAACAACCACGTGTAAACCGACGCCACGTAGCGCGCGACCGGATTTCTCGAAATCCGCATCAGAGCGACGACGATGCCGATGACAACGGCGCCGGCCTGCGCCACCACGGCCAACACAATGGTGTTGGCGAGGCCCTCGAGCATCACTTTCTCTACGACCATGCTGGGTACGAGCGCATAATCGATCTGGCCCTTGGCCAGGGCGATCACCAACAGCACGACGATGAGTCCGATGACGATGGCGGACAGGTATCTGCCCCAGTAGGTGATGCGAACCTTGGGCAGCGCCCCCTCCGGACGTCCGGGAATGACCCTTGTCCGGTAGTCCTGGTCAGCCACCGTTGATCAAGGCTTTGGCCGCGGCCCCCGATTGCACCTGCCAGGCTTTGAGAATGGCGCCGTACTGCCCATTGGCGATCAACTTCTGCAGGGACCCCTGAATTGCACCGGTCAACGCCGAGTGGGTCTTGCTGACGCCGATGCCGTAGGGGGCGCCGTCGACGGGTGGCTGATTCACCACCTGGAAGTACTTGCCGTCACCAGCGGTCCGCGAGATGTAGACCGCGCTGGGAAGGTCGTTGAGAATGGCCGCGACCCTTCCGGTTCGGAGCTGGGTTTGGTTCTGGGAGTCCGAGTCGGTCGCCGTCACCTGCAACGCCTTCTTTCCGTCCTTTGTGCAGGTGGTCGATTCAGCGGACGCGAAGTCCTCCTGGCTGGTGCCGGTGACGACGGCGATCGACTTCCCGCACAGGTCGGCGGAAGACTTGATGCCGGTTGGATTTCCCTTCTGGACCATGATGGTGATTCCGGAGTTGAAGTAGTCGACGAAGTCAATCTTCTGCTGGCGGGTCTTGTTGTCATTCATCCCGGCGATGGTGACGTCGATGCGATTGGCGGCCAGGGAGGTGATCAGCGAGGCGAACGCCATGTCGGAGTACGTCACCTTCAGGCCCAGTTGTGCCGCAATCGCTGTCATCAAGTCTTTTTCGTAGCCGACCACAGTCGTTCCGTCGGCGGCGTAGAAGTTGTTCGGCGGTGACTGGACGTTCGAACCTACCTTCAAAGTGCCGGCACTCTTGATCGCCGCAGGCACCTTCGCGGCCAATGCAGAGTCCACCTTCACTGCTGTCAGAATGGCGGACGTATCCGGGATGGCGGAGCCGGTCCCCGGCGCGGCTGCTGCCGAAGGGGCGGCTGCTGCCGAGGCCCCGGCGCCGGCGGTAGCCGACGACAGCGAGGCAGCACCCGAAGGTGTACTGCTGCCGCACGCGGTGACGCCGAGAAGCGCGACCGCGGATATTGCTGCCATTGAAATTCGAAGGTGGCGATTCGTCAGCAACTTCATGGTGTTGTGCTCCTAGCTTCGGGGACGGGACGGGACGGGACGGGACGGGACGGAACGGGTTGGGGCGAGGAACAATGGCGCTAGAGGGCGTGCGCTACTCGATGCAGTCCGAGGGTGCCGGATTCGCGAATGGTCAAACGGGTGGGCAGGACGGTGCAGCGGGCCGGATGATCTGCTCCGGCGATTCTGGAGAGCAGCTGCTCGGCGGCCGAAAGACCGATGGCATCGGCGTTCTGATCAACGGTGGTGACGCTGGGCCGCATCAGGTCGGCCATCTCCCATTCGTCGAAGCAGACGAATCCGAGGTCGATCTGCGGCTGCCGACGAAGTGCGTACAGCAGTCTGCGGCTGGTGCGGTTGTTGCCGGTCACCACTGCGGTCACCGGATCCGGCCCGCTCGTCCACCGCGACAGCACTTCCGGATCCGCCAGTGCAGCCCCGCCGTCCATCAGAATCGGGACATCGGCCGGCAAAGCGGCTGCGGCGATCGCGGCGACGAACCCGTCTCGTCGTTCGATGGCCGTGAAGTAGGCGGGATCGTCACCGACGTAACCGATTCGGCGATGCCCCTGAGCGGCCAGGTGCGCGACCGCACTGCCGATTCCGCCGGCGTTGTCGGCCAGCACGGTGTCGCGGGTGCCGTCCCGGCTCGGCCGTTCGACGAACACCGCCGGTACGGAAGTAGGCACCGCGTCGTCTACCGCACGGGATCCGGCCAATGACGACGCCAGGATGAGGCCGTCGACCCGGCGGTCCAGAAAGGCCTCGGTCAATCGCGCGGCACGGACCGGGTCGCCCTCTGCGCCGCCGGTGAACAGTAGGTAGCCGTTCATCCTCGCGACCTGTTCGATCGCCACGACCAGAGCGGCGAAGAAGGGTCCGGAGGAATCCTCGAGCACCAACGCGATCGACCCGGTTGACTTGCCCCGGCGCAGCAGGCTGGCCGACTCGTTCCGCCGATAGCCGAGTTCTTCCATCGCCTGCCGGACCTTTTCGGCGGTCGCCGGGCTGACGTTCGGTTCGCCGTTGACGACCCGGGAAACCGTCTTCAAAGAGGTGCCGGAGCGCTTGGCGACGTCGATCATGGTCGCCCAGGCCTGCTCGTCGCCCACCGGTGCCTGCTATGACAAGGTTGTCAAGTCAGAGTGACCGAGACTTCGGCAGCGCGTCAATCGGCTGAACGGATGAAGCGGGGTAGCGGGTGGTGGGACTGGGGCGAGGTGCGGATTGGCGTTCTGATGTACCCGCAGCACACGGACCCAGCCGCTCTCGGCATGACCACCAACGGGCGCCCTATGGCGCGGGAGTAGTTTCCTGACCATGTGGTCGTCCCGCGGCCGGCGAATGTTCCCCTGGTATGCAGAGGCGGCGATGCTGGTCGGCGGATACCTCGCCTTCGGCCTTATTCGCGCCGCCGTCGACGGCGGCGCCTCGGCTGCAACGCATCTCGCCACAGTCGTGCAGGCGCTGGAGCGAAAAATTGGCATCGCCGTCGAGTACCCCCTCAACCACGCGATGCTCCCGCGTCCGGTCCTGGTCTACCTCACCGGCTACTTCTACCGGCTGTGTCTACTGGCCGTACCGGTGATCTTGATCTGGCTCTGGGTTCGGCGGCCAGAGCTGTACGGCAGGCGGCGCACAGTTCTGGTGATCACGACACTGATCGATCTGCCGCTCGTCCGGCTGTTTCCGGAATCGCCGCCGCGGTTCGCGCAGGACGGCATCATCGATTACATCGCGACCCGCAACATCCTGGGTGGCGCGTCGGTGGCCGCCTCCCACTCGGGGGTCAACCTGCTGGCCGCGATGCCGAGCATGCACATCGCCTGGACGACGTGGTGTGCGTACGCGGTGTGGTCAGCCTCGGATCGTCGCGGTCCGCGAGGCGCTTGGCCGGTCTGGTTGTTCCCCGCGTGCACGGCTTTTGTCGTCCTTGCCGCCGGGGAGCACTACGTCGTGGACATCGTCGCCGGGGTTGCCCTGGTTGCGATTGTGGCCCGGCTGACCTCCCTGATCGGTGGCCGTCGGGGCCGCGCAGAAGCCTCGTGCAAGTCGTAGTCAGCTAAAAGCATGGGTAACGGCGAAATCGGTGTGGCTGCCGTCAAAAGGAAAAGTTCCGGCCTCAGCCAGGGCGATCATCCGCTCGCCCTCGGCCCGCAGCATCTCCGCCTGGCCGTCGGCGAATCGCCCGGCTTGGATGGCGGCGGCGAACTCGTCCTCGTCCTTCCAGCGCCAGGAGCCGGTCGGTTCCACCCAAACGTCCAGCACGCCGTCCGTCCGGACCACCGACGAAGAGGTCCGACCGCGCGGAACCTCCAGATTCACATACCAACCCTGGAACGCACCCGAGTCGCCGTCGAAGAACCACCAGACCGAACTCCAGTGCGACTCGTCGATCAGCCGCAGATTGGACGCGCCGGTCCAGATCCGGCTGACCAGGGTGCGGGGCAACCGGAAGCGCTCGGCCAGGTCGGCTGCCCGGATGTCCCGTCCGTCCAGCAGCACGCTGCTCCGGATTGGTGTCCCCGCGGGCATCCAGGCCAGTAGTTGCTGCCCGTCATCGGAGACCGAAGTCATCGGGTGCACACCGCTGGTCGAGCCGTCCGCCCGCTGGAAATGCAGGTCGACTGCGGTGCCCGGGCGGAACAGAATCGGGTCTGCGGCAGGGGAGGACGGCATGATCCAGATCTAAACCTATGTATGTCCAGAACGCCAAGGGGGCTGCACGGTCGAACTGCAATGGGAAATGCAGGCCAGCAGTGCAGGACGACCAAGCGGCGGCCTTGTTTGTGGCGGCACGGCTCGCCGGCGCGGTCATTCCTTGCGCCCCAAGCACATTCCTGAGGGGAGCCGCCGGTACGTCGGGCTGCCCAACTGATCTTCTGGGCCATCTGCGATCGGTCATCGAGACGATCAAATCTGCGGCCGGTGAAGGTGCGTCCGAATCGCCTGACAGGCTTCGGCATGCTCACCGGCCGGCAGTTCCGGAGTGCCGGAAACGAGCATGCCGGGACCGCCGGTCAGCGGGCCGCCGGCCCGGTGCGGGGCCAGGTTGAAGTGCAGATGCGCAATGCGTTCGCCGAAGACGTTGACGTAGATCAGCTCCGCGTTGGTGGCATCCTTCAAAGCGCCCGTCACGGAGGCCAGTACCTCGCCCAGCGTCGCCGCCTCATCGCCGTCGAGCTGGGTGATTTCGGAAATGTGTCGAAACGGCTCCAAGTGGGCGAACCCTATGACTGGGCCCGACCGGGCCACAGCGAGCCTCCACAGCCGATCTCGCCAAACCTCGACCCGACCCAGGACCTGGTCCGCTTCGCTGGGCCGGCACAGCAGGCAGTCGACCATCGAACCATGATGCCGTAGCGAGGGCATCGCGTCTCGCAGTCCCGGCAATTCCCCATGATCATTACCGAGAGTGTCTTGACAAGTTCGCGCTCGCGTGCGGTATGTTCCTATTCATCATGATGATTTGAAGAGCCGAAGCAGTACGTCGTCCCTGGCGAAAGCTCAACGGTCATTGCATCCTCGCCACGCACCGCCTGCCTACATCTACTGCTCAACGACGAACAGGAACCGACCTGGTGCGTACTGCGAACCTCTCCGGACGGCTTACGCTCGTCATCGGAAACACCGCTGTTGACGTCGAGAAGGCCAGCGACGGGGAGTTCTCGGCCGATCCGCAGGCCGTATACGACCAATGGGACTCGTTCTGCCGCTGGGTGAACGAGGCCGAACTGCCTCCCGGTGACCCCTTCGACCAGGATCAACTCGGGTCGCCCGCGCCGGTGCCGCGACAGGTGCTCGCGATCGGGCTCAACTACTCCGAACATGCTGCCGAATCGGGCTTCGCCGTCCCTACCAGCGAGCCCCCCGTGTTCACCAAGTTCAGCTCCTGCATCGTCGGACCACGCGGGGAGATCACCCTTCCGCCCGGTGGACACGCCGACTGGGAAGCGGAGCTGGTCGCGGTCATCGGCTCGGTCACCATGGGTGTGCCAAACGTGCTCGAAACGGCCGACTACTACGCGGAATTCGGACTCCGACCAGAGGCCGACGGCTGGTTCTGCACCCGTGATGACGGCGGTGGAAAAGGCAACCGGCGTCAGGGCCGTGCTGGAAATCGCTCCGCGCCTTTCGGGGTGTGACGGCGCAGAATGCAGTTCTCGAGCGGCACACCGTGTATCGCTTCCAGGCGCATTGGGCTCAGGCCTGGCGTCGCGGGCGCGTGCTCATCGCCGGCGACGCCGCACATCTGATGCCGCCGTTCGCCGGCCAGGGTATGTGCGCCGGCCTCCGGGATGTTTTCAATCTGGAATGGAAACTAGACCTGCTGCTGCGCGGGGTGGCGGGCGAGCAGCTGCTCCACTCCTACGGGCCCGAGCGCGCTCCGCATGTCCGCCACTTCATCGACGTCTCCATCGGTCTCGGCCAGGTCATCTGCGTTCCGGGAAAGCTCGAAGCGGCCGAGCGGGATCGAGCGATGATGGCGGCCATCGCGAACCCGGAACTCGCGCAGCCGGCCCCTCCGGCTCCAAGATTGGGCGAGGGTATCTTCGCGACGGATAATCCGCACGCCGGCACGCTTTCCATTCAATCGGAAGTCCGGTACGGCGGGCGGTCCGGGCTTTTCGATGACGTCGTCGGGCGTGGTAGGTTCGTGTTGACGACCGCGCCCGAACCCTCGATCGCACGCTCGGCTCAGGAGGCGCTGGATCGTCTTGATGCCGCCGTTCTCCGAGTGGGCCCCGCGGGCGGTGCTGCGGACGTCGTCGATCTCGACGGGCGCTATGGCCGGTGGTTCGATGAACTCGGTGCCGACACGGTGATCGTCCGGCCCGACTTCTACATCTACGCCGCAGTCGACTCCACTGAGGTGGGTGCTGCGCTGGACGAGCTAGATTCTCAATTGCCGTCCTCGGCTGGCGTTGCTCGAGGCAGCGCTGATCAGGGTTGATCAGCGTCATCACGGACAGGAAGCAGTAAAATGGACAAGACCTTCAGCTCGGCAGCCGAGGTGGTCGCAGACATCGCGTCGGGTTCGTCGCTCGCGGTCGGTGGCTTCGGGCTCTGCGGGATTCCACACGTATTGATCGGGGCCGTGTTCGACGCCGGTGTCGAACGGTTGGAGACCGTCTCGAACAACTGCGGAACCGATGATGCCGGACTCGGAATCCTGTTGGCCGCTCGGCGCATCCGCCGAACCGTCAGTTCCTATGTCGGCGAGAACAAGGAGTTCGCGAGGCAATACCTGACCGGTGAACTCGAGCTGGAACTCAACCCGCAGGGCACTCTCGCGGAGCGCCTGCGCGCCGGGGGGTGCGGGATTCCCGTCTTCTACACACCGGCCGGTGTCGGAACACTGGTCGCCGACGGCGGTCTGCCGTGGCGCTATCGCCCGGACGGCACGGTGGCGGTGGCTTCGCCACCGAAGGAGACTCGCCAATTCAGCGGCACCGACTATGTGCTCGAGGAAGGCATCGTGACCGATTTCGCGTTGGTGCGGGCCGCCGTCGGCGACCGGCACGGGAATTTGATGTACGACGCCTCAGCGCGAAATTTCAATCCGTTGTGTGCGATGGCGGGCCGCATCACGATCGCGGAGGTGGAACAGTTGGTGGAGCCGGGCGAGATCCCTCCCCAGGATGTCCACACACCAGGAATCTTCGTGCAGCGAGTAATCGAGGTGGGAACCGTCGGCAAACGAATCGAGCGCAGAACCGTTCACAGTCCCCGGGAATCATCATGACCCTCACCCGCAACGAGTTGGCGGCCCGGGTCGCCCGGGAATTGACCGATGGCCAGTACGTCAATCTGGGTATCGGGCTACCCACTCTCATTCCCAGCTACGTCGGGTCAGGAATTCATCTGATCATGCAGAGTGAGAACGGAATCCTCGGTGTCGGGCCCTATCCGGACGAAGACCAGGTCGACGGCGACCTCATCAATGCCGGAAAGGAGACCGTCACCGTGTTGCCGGGTGGCTCCTTCTTCGACTCGGCGACGTCGTTCGGAATGATTCGCGGTGGACATATCGACGTCGCCGTCCTGGGGGGGATGCAGGTGGCCGCCAACGGCGACCTGGCCAATTGGACGGTGCCGGGAAAGATGATCAAAGGCATGGGTGGCGCCATGGACCTGGTTCACGGCGCCCGCAGGGTTCTGGTCATGATGGAACACACCGCCAAAGATGGCACGCCGAAGATCGTGCGCCGCTGCACGCTGCCGCTGACCGGAGCCGGCTGTGTCCACCGGATCATCACTGATCTTGCGGTGCTGGACGTCACGCCTGACGGTCTGGTCCTGAAAGAGACCGCGCCGGGCGTCGGCGCGGAGGATGTCCGGCGGGCCACCGCTGCGGATGTTGACTTCGACAGCTACCGCAGATCCGCCACTGCAGACGAGCAATAGCAGAGCCGCCCCGGTCCGGCTTTCGAACGATTCCTGAACGGGCCGAACCGGTTCGAACCGACCGACCGGCCCGGATCCGGGGCCCGGCCGGGGTCGCGGTTCGTTCTCACCCGCGGAGCGTCAGGTTGGAGCCTGCGCCCCGTCCGTCGCTCACTGCGTCAGGGCGGCGTCGGCGCCAGGGCTCGAAGCTGTCGGGAGCAGTGCGCCCGGAAGGGCGTTGGAGGTGTTGTGTTCGGCGATCAGGCTGAGCGCCAGGTCGCGGTCCCGGTTGTCGATGGCATCGACGATCGCGGCGTGCAAGGCCTGTCGTTCGGCGATGTAGGTGCGGAGCGGCTGCTGGCTGCCGGGCAGTACGTCCAGGGTGTGCGACTCGATCTGGTCCAGCAGGCTCAGGTACAGCGAGCGCAGCACGGGATGTGGACTGATCGCTGCGATCCGTGCGTGCAGCTGCCAGTTCGCGTGTACGAACGCCGTCGGGTCGTATCCCGCTACGGCTGCGGCCATATCGGCCACGATTTCCCGCATGCCGGCGATGTCGGCGGGTGAAGCGTGCCAGAGCGCGTCGTCGATCAACAAGGGATCCAGCGCATCTCGTAGTCGGATCGCCTCGGCGACCGAGTTGTCGCTCGCGTCGAGTGCGAGAACCGAATTGCCGAGTCGCACCATTGCCGATTGGGTGGCGACGAACAGGCCGCCGCCAGGTCCCGGGCGAACTGAGATGACGCCTCGCGATTGCGCGATCCGCACGGCTTCGTTGAATGTGCCCACCGACACGGCCCAGCGTGCGCGCAGGTCGTCTTTCGAACCGAGCCGGTCACCAGGTGCCGCAGCCTCGGCGATTGCCATGAGGTGGTCGGCGATGCTCTCGGCGCGCGAGATACGAGCGGCCGGACGCTCCACCGGTGACGGCCCGCGCCGGCCGCCGCCATGTGGCGGAACGGCAGCGGGTTCCGTTGATGTGGGTCCGGTGGGTCTCCGATTGTGTTGACTGACCACCGAACATCCTCTCGTCGTGGTATTCATTATAAACAATATGCCTATCCGGCGCAGTTGCCAAACGACAGCATCGAGCTTGGTCGTGCGAACCGCAATGACGATGCTGATCGGCCGCAGGAGTTTGCCAGCGAGGTTGAATTCCAGCGTCACCAGGCGGGCCGTCACGACGTTTTCGACCCGAAGTCGTGACTATGAGATGGGCCCCATTACGGAGAGTGAAGACGGAGTTCGACCATGCGAGCCCAAGTCGACCCGATCGGGAGAGCTTCCTGCTGGTATGCATACAGTAGCGGCACTGTTGGCGAGCACGTGGCGACATGCTGGGTCGCAATTCGCGGTTTTTGCAAGGCCAATAGTGGAGGTAGACATGGCGACCAGCCATGCGACGCAAGAACCGGCACGATCTTTCGAGGACGACGACGTTGTGCTTCTACTCGGTGCGGTCGCCAATGGCGATCAGGTCGCGTTCGACCGGTTGTACACACATTTCCGATCTCGTGTGTTTGGTTTGGCCGCAAGGATTCTGATCGACCGCGACCAGGCGCAGGAGGTGACCCAGGAGGTGTTTCTGCAACTCTGGCAGCAGGCGGCCCGATTCGACCCGTCTCGCGGGTCGGCTATTTCCTGGGTACTGCGGATTACTCATGCCAGGGCGGTCGACCGAATTCGCAACAGCCATTCCAGCAGTGTCCGGGATACCCGGTACGCCGCCGCCGGGCACGTGGCAGATACGGACACGGTCGTCGAGCAGGCGTTGCTACGGGAGGAGCAGCTGGTGCTGCGTTCGGCGTTGGTGCTGCTGTCCCCCGTGCAACGTGAGTCGATTCAGTTGGCGTACTACTCCGGGTTGACCACGTTGGAGATATCCGAGCGACTCGGCGTCCGGCGGGCAACCGTGAAGACCCGGATCCGGGACGGGCTCATCAGGCTGGGAGCTGAACTGAGATCGCCCAGCGAAGCCACTCCAGCACGCACCGGCTCTTCGGCGGCAGCCTCCGGACGGCGGCAGAACCAGGTCCCGGTCAGAGCGGGGGCGATGAGCTGACTAAGCTCTGCTCGCTCGGTCCAGGACCGGCGGGATCCCCCGCTGGCCTGTGTCAACGAAGGGTTCACCAATGATCATCCTGGGACTCATCCTGCTGGTAGTCGGCTTCATCGCCAAGATCTCCATCCTGTGGACGATCGGCATCATCCTGCTCGTCATCGGAGCGATCCTGGCTGTGTTGGGAGCAACGGGCCGCGCCATCGGCGGGCGCAAGCACTGGTTCTAAACCGCGCCTGCTCCATCGACAGCGGATCGATGCGGACGCCCCCGAAAGGGCGCGTCCGCAACGGGCCGCGGCTGCCGCGCCGGCCCCATCCTCTTGTTGCCCGAGATGCTGAGCGCGCGCGGCGGCCGACCCATTGGTAGCGGGACCACATGTCGACCAATTGGTCGATGAGTTGGCGCCTGGTGCAACTCCCCAGAGAGGGGTGGCGTCCGGATCGGGGACTGCGATTGTCGACCACCATTGAGAATTCCATTTGTTCTGAACAAGACGTTCTGCTCTTATGGCACCCCAGCGCGCATGTTACGGTCGGCCTTCGCTAGTTCGCACCAATCGAGGAGACTCCATGACGCCGCTGCCGCGCCGGCTCAGTACCGGAAAGGTCTTGATTTCGCTGGCTTCGACGTGGACCGCGGTGGGGTGCTTCGTCTTCGATTGGAATGAAACGCATATCTACAACCCATCGTGGCCACCGCACGCGAAGTTCCACAACGCGCAGACGATGAGTTTGGGTGTCGGGCTCGCCGGGGCGACGCTGCAGCAGCTGTGGCGTCGGCACGACGACCTCGCCGATGCTCGCCGGGCAGTTGATGCGGCCGCCCTGACCGGTACCTTGTATTGGCTCACGCAGATCTCGGCGCTGGCCTACCCGGGCGCAAAGGCGGTCGACCCGCCGGACACCGGTAAGTTCCCGCAGGGCAGAGCCGCGTTCCCAGCCCTGGCGCTCGTCGCACTCGGTCTTGTTCTCGAGCGGCGCCGCCTGAGCCAGGGATAGCCGAATCGGCGACGTGAAAAATTGTCGACCGGAGTGGTGAAACGCATTGATGAGCAAGCCTTGGACGATAACCCGAAACCGCGAATTACCTTCTTATGGGTTGCAGGGCAGTGTTGGTGAGGGTGGGGAATCTACAGGCCGCTGATGCGGTCGTCACGTTCGACGACTCCCTGCCGACCATAGGCGTCGGTGGTGACTGCGGTGCTGCGAGAACGGCGGGTACGCGGCAAGAAAATCAGCAGCGACAGCAGGATGACCAGGACTCCGCCGCCCATTAGTATGAAGCCAATGGTCGTCAGATCGAAGTGGTTCACATTGGCTTTGACGCCGAATGCCAGCACTGCTCCGGCGATGATAAGGAAAACACCAAGACCAATACCCATGTTGCACCTCCGGAGGTCGTGATGCGGGATTCCCGCACAGAGTGCCAATAGTAATCATCTCCCGGCAGGAGCGAGGGTGTTGGCGGCATAATCACTCTTCAGATCATCCGGACCACCCGTCGGGTCTTTCTTGAATACCCAACGGGTTCGGTCGTGCCGGTGTCTACAGTCAGGGCGCTGCAGCCACCAGCGGCAGTCCAGCCGGGCCGGAAGCGCAGAACCACCGAATGCGCCCTCAGAGCGACGGCAGCGTGGCGTCATTGCAACGCTGGTGGTCACGCAGGCGGTGCGCGACCACCAGCACCTTCACCGACCGCGGCTTCTAGAACCAGTGCTTGCGTCCGCCGACGGCCCGACCGGTGGCTCCGAGCAGCAGCAAGATCGCGCCGATCACCAGCACGATGATGCCGATGGTCCAAAGAATCGCGATCTTGGCGATGAAGCCGACGATCAGCAGGATGATTCCGAGGATGATCATTGGTGTCCTTCCTGACGAGGCAGGCCAGCAGTTGATCTGCTGATCCGGCACTACAATCGCCGCATTCTAAGCGTCAGCAGGGCTATCGGAGGTTGCGACCCGCCGTTCGTGCCGTTCCATCGAGCTGGTGTAGCCGTCCATACGGAGCAGATGTAGGGGTCGGGCTCAGGACGGCGGCGCGCCCAGGTAGTAGCCGGCGATGTCGCCGATGAGTTGGACTGTGCCGGCGGAGCCGTTGTAGAGGGTGATTTTGCCGTCGGCGCCGACGGGGACGACGACGAGGTTGGGCACCGTCTGGGCGCGGTTGAAGTCCAGGTTGGAGGCGGTGGGTCGGGTGGCGCCGTCGGGGTAGGCGGTGATGTAGCCGCCGGCGGTGGGTTGGGTGACGGTGACGTTGAGAACGACTGCGGAGACTCCGGAGGCGGGTATTGCGTGGGCGCCTTCGATCTGCACCTTCAGGGATGCTCCGGCGGCGACGGCGGTTCGGGGTGCGCCGTTTCCGACGCGGGTGTCCAATACTCGCGTCGGGCCGACGGGGCCGAAGGCGCCGGCGGTGGCGGGTGGGCCGCCGAGGTAGTAGCCGGCGATGTCGCCGATGAGTTGGACTGTGCCGGCGGAGCCGTTGTACAGGGTGATTTTGCCGTCGGCGCCGACGGGGACGACGACGAGGTTTGGCACTGTCTGGGCGGGGTTGAAGTTGAGGTTGGAGGCGGTGGGTCGGGTGGCGCCGTCGGGGTAGGCGGTGATGTATCCGCCGGCGGTGGGTTGGGTGACGGTGACGTTGAGAACGACTGCGGAGACTCCGGAGGCGGGTATCGCGTGGGCGCCTTCGATCTGCACCTTCAGGGATGCTCCGGCGGCGACGGGGGCTTGGACCGCGCCGTTGCCAACCCGGGTGTCCAGCACCCGCAACGGACCCACCGGGTGGAAGTCTCCCGCGGCGCTGGCGGCGTGGTTGAAGCCGGCGACCCCGCGCGGGGTGCCCAGGCCGGTCGGTCCGTCGTAGCCCGGACCGCCCGTGCACAGGTAGCGCACTGCGCAGCTGCCGTTGCTCCCGCTGGTCACGTCGTTGAAGGCCGCCGGCGACGCGAGGTAGGGCTGGGCCGCCGGGTAACTCTGCTGGGCCGGCGCGCCGGCGAGGGCGTAGGTGGCGGCGATCACCGGGGAGGCCGCGCTGGTCCCCCCGAAAACCAGCCAACCGGACTGGTTGTTGCTGGGCGTGCTGTCGAATACCGCGACACCGGTGTTCGGGTCCGCAACCGCGGCCACGTCGGCGACGGTGCGCCCCTGGGCGCAGCCGGAGTCGTGTTGCCACGTGGGTTTCGGGTCGTACAGGGAGCAGCCGCTCCCCGCGCCGATAGCGCCGGCGGTACTGGAACCCCAGACGCTCTCGTGCCACCCGCGGGCGCTGGTGTCCCGCGTCAGGCTGGTACCGCCGACCGCCGTGACGTATCGCGACGCCGCGGGATATTCGACCCCGTAGCCAGAATCC